>ENA-OVGM01001795-OVGM01001795.1-human-gut-metagenome-genome-assembly--contig:-NODE-1795-length-16272-cov-8.984769_pt1 | contig 16272 bp, 14 predicted proteins | sample MGYA00237773_ERZ505425 | MGnify/ENA primary metagenome ERZ505425 (study PRJEB26158, sample SAMN06016407) | human gut metagenome | biome: human gut; feature: ankylosing spondylitis patient; material... | reverse complement strand
CAAACAGAATCAGAGACTTTAAGGAGCGAATGTCCTCGTTTGCATTCCAGATATTGTTCATATCATAATCAGAAATGATAGAAACATTGCAAGCGTTAGCTGTTTTTGTAGCAGCTGCGTGAATGCGTGCGGTCAGATTTTTGATAGAAGCATCATCGAAATTTACATTTGTAATTGTAGTAAATAGTCCTTCTAAGATCAGATGATTGATTTCATCCATCAAAACTGCTGTCAGATTGTTATTGGAATTTTTGCTTGAACAGGCAGCAGTGTTTGCAAGGGCGATTAAGGCTCCGGTTAACGTGTCCTGAAGCTTGGCTGTCATTGCGGACTTGCCACAGACACCTGCTCTAGTGCAGCCGGTGCATCCTGCGGTCTGCTCACACTGGAAGCAAAACATGCTGTTTGCTGCGTTTGCATTTGTGTTTGCTGTATTCTGGCTCATATTTAAATCCTCCTAAAGTTTGTCGTGTAATTTTTCTTTTCGTGATGGACAAAGTATAGTATAATAATCAAAGATTGTCGGTTGAAATTTCAACGATTTTGCCGAGCATTTTATCCTCACAAACATTAGTAACCACTCCACCCGTCATTGCGGTTACATCATCGCCGAGTTTACCGCCGAAATCAACTCCCGTGTGCGGTTTCCATACATTCAAAGTTTTGAAATAAACACTTTTTTCGCTGTACTCACGAACAACATTGTTTGAATTAAGCGGATAGTTCAGGCTCAAATCTGTTGAAAGCATTGTTTCAAGAGCGTTTTTTGAACTTTCTGTCGGATTTGTTGACGGTTCTTCGGTTGCCGCAATGGTAGGAACTTCGACATCAAGCTTAACCTCGGGCAAGGTTTGAGTTACACCCGTGACATTTTCATTAACCTTAACCTCATTGCTTTGAGTTACGGCAGGAGTTTTTGCACTTGGCACTGATAATGTATTGTAGGTTGAGTACACCGCCATGCAAACGGCAATCAGACAAATTGAGCAAGCCGTGTAAAATCCGATTTTTTCACGGCGACTGCGTTTTTTCTTTCTGTTGTTATAATAATCGCTCATAAAAAAGCACCTCCGTTTCTATTATTGACTGAGGTGCTAAATTTATACAGTTGTATATACAAAAATCCCTCCCGAAAAACGAGAGGGATAAGTTTGTTTTTAAGTATCAATTAGTATAATTATACTTTTCTGCAAACAGCATTGATTGACTCCGGAATTTCGCTTTCGTCAGCAGAAATAAGGAGAACAATGTTAGTTGATGCAGTTTCGGCAAGATCCTGAAGCTTCTTTGTGAAGGTTTCAAGGCCTGCAAGAGCCTCCGGGCAAATCTTGAATGTTGAGTCAACGAGAATGTCAGTAACATCATAGTTGCCTGCGCAAATACCGCTGATAAAACCGAAAAGCATATCATAACCGCTGATGAGATACTGCTCTGTATCAATAAGTCTTGCCTTATGTGTAACATCATATGTGAGCTTTGAGCCTTTTTCAATTACAACAACATTGCCTGTTGAAGCGGCAACAGCCTCGTTAGCAAGAGAGATGAGCTTTTTAGTTTTGCCTGTTCCTTTTTTACCGATAAGTAAAGTAACCATAATTAGTTCCTCCGTTGTTATACTTTATTAAGAAATTATCCGAGTCTTGCCTCAAGAGCAGCCTTCTGATCCTCATAGCCCGGCTTGCCGAGAAGAGCGAACATATTCTTCTTGTAGCTTTCAACACCCGGCTGGTTAAACGGATTAACACCGAGCATATAACCTGAAATAGCACAAGCCTTCTCAAAGAAGTAGATGAGATAGCCAAGCTCTGATTCGTTCATTTCGGGAACATTAAGAACAATGTTCGGTACACCGCCGTCATTATGAGCGAGAACTGTACCCTCGAAAGCCTTCTGATTTACGAATCCCATTGTCTTGCCCGAAAGGAAGTTAAGACCGTCAACATTTGTCGGGTCTGTACCGAGAGTAACTTCTTTTTTACATTTATCAAAGAGAACAACAGTTTCAAACATTGTGCGTCTGCCGTCCTGAATGTACTGACCGAGTGAATGAAGGTCTGTTGAGAAAATAACGCTTGCGGGGAAAATACCCTTGTTATCCTTGCCTTCACTCTCTGCAAAGAGCTGCTTGAACCACTCTGACATCATTGTGTAAGCCGGCTCATAAGAAACCATAACTTCCATAGTTTTGCCCTTGCGGTAAAGCATATTTCTGATTGCAGCGTATTTGTAACAATCGTTTGTCTTTAAATCATCGTTGTCAAATTCTTTCTGAGCTGTTGCGGCACCCTGCATAAGAGCGTCAATGTCAGCACCTGAAACTGCGATAGGAAGAAGACCTACTGCTGTGAGAACCGAGAAACGGCCGCCTACATCGTCCGGAACAACAAATGTTTCGTAACCTTCTTCGTCGGCAAGAGCCTTGAGTGTACCCTTGGCCTTGTCAGTTGTGCAGTAAATACGCTCTCTTGCGCCCTCTTTACCGTACTTCTTTTCGAGCATTTCACGGAACACACGGAAAGCGATGGCAGGCTCAGTTGTTGTACCTGACTTGGAAATCATATTTACGGAAACATCCTTGCCCTCGCAAAGCTCCATAATTTCTGCAAGTGCAGATGAGCTGATTGAGTTACCTGTGAAGAAAATCTGTGGTGTGTCCTTGCAGGTAAGGTTGTAATTCTGTGATGAAAGAAATTCAATAGCCGCTCTTGCGCCGAGGTAAGAACCGCCGATACCGATTACGATGAATACATCAGTATCTTTCTTGATTTTCTCTGCACACTTCTTGATGCGTGCGAACTCTTCCTTGTCATAATCTGTAGGAAGATTGAGCCAACCCAAAAAGTCGTTGCCGAGGCCGCTGCCGTCATGCAACACCTTGTGAGCTGCTTTAACTTCGGCAGCAACACCGTCATATTCGTGTTCGCCGATAAAATCACTTAAATACTTGTCATTTAACTTTGTTGCCATTTATAAATTCCTCCAAAATTCCTATAGCGAAAATAGAATCGCAATAAGTATCTTTGTTGTTTTATTATACTATAATATGAGCGTTTTTGCAAGGTCAATTTGTGAATTTTTAAAATAAACCCGCATTGTTTTTTGCACTGCTTTTAATAACAATGCACAAAAGCTTGATTTTCCGACAAAATCAAAGCGAAATCAGTGAAGCGAACACATATTCAAGCAATGCACCGAAGCTTGTTTTTTGAACAGAATCGCCTGCACAAATATCAAAGCTCTGCACCTTTTTTGAATTTACAAGATATGTAAGCGTACCTATCTTTCTATTCTTTTCAACGGGAGCGTCAATCTTGTCGGGCAGGTCGATTTCGGTTGTAATTTTAGCACCGTTTCCTTTGTCAACCACTATTTTTGAAGAAACCTTACATTCAAGCTTTACGCTGTCGGTCATACCACCGTTCACTTCAATGCTTTTCGGCATATCTTCGGGAAGTGTTAATTCTTTCACAGAAACATTTGCAAAGCCGTAATCAAGAAGTGCCGCCGCATCTGCAAATCGCTCTTTGCCTGTTTTACAGCCGAGAACAACACTTATCAGCGAAACATCTCCCCTTGTTGCGGTTGCAGACATACAGCAACCAGCATCGTTGGTTGTACCTGTTTTCAATCCCGTAATTCCGTTATAGGTTTTCAACAGCTTGTTCGTGTTGACAATCTGAGTTTTACCGCCACGAAGATTGTCGAGCCAAATTGATGTGTAGTCAAAAATTTTCTCGTGTTTTGTAAGCTCTCTTGACATAAGCGCAACATCATAGGCAGAGGTTATATGCCCCTCCTCGTCAAGTCCGTTACAGTTTTTGAAAACGGTGTCGTTCATTCCGAGTTCTTTGGCACGGCTGTTCATTTTTTCAACAAAAGCGTCCTCACTTCCGCTGATATGCTCCGCAAGCGCAACCGCCGCATCGTTGGCAGATACAACAACCGTTGCCTTTATCATATCATCCGCACTCATGGTTTCGCCTTTTTCAAGCCAAATGTCACTTCCGCCCATTCCTGCGGCGTGTTCGGATGCAGTAATTTCATCGTCAAGGCTTAATTTTCCGCTGTCAACAGCTTCAAAGACGAGCAAAAGCGTCATTACCTTTGTTACGGACGCACACGGTCTTTGCTCATGCGGATTTTTCTCAAAAAGGACTTTGCCTGTTGACGATTCCATAAGCACGGCAGACGGAGCGGATATGCTGTCCGCACTGAGAGCATTCACCTTTAATCCGACAAACAGCGACAATAAAAACACAGCACACAATGTTATTGAAACAAATGCCTTTCTTAACATAAAAAACACCTCGTTCATTAATATGAACAAGGTGTCGAATGTATGTAATAAAATATGTGCATTTTTTGAAGCTGTAACTTTTTAGTACTGCTCAATAAGACAAACTGCGTGAGCGGAAATGCCCTCAAGTCTGCCTGTAAAGCCGAGCTTTTCCTCGGTAGTAGCCTTAACGCTGACGAGAGAAATATCAATTCCGCAGGCATTGGCAATATTTTTTCTCATTTCGTCAATATGCGGTTTCAGCTTTGGCTGTTGAGCAATAACGGTTGAGTCGATATTGACAATTCTGTAGTTATAATCGGCAAGCACACGGCACACCTCTTTCAAAAGAAGAATGCTGTCTGCGTCCTTATACTTTTCATCTGTATCGGGAAACAGCTTTCCGATATCACCGAGAGCCGCCGCACCGAGAAGTGCGTCCATAATTGCGTGAACAAGCACATCGGCATCCGAATGACCGAGAAGTCCGAGTTCAAAGGGAATCTCTGTACCGCCGATTATCAGCTTTCTGTTCTCGGCAAATTTATGCACATCATATCCGTGACCGATTCTCATATAAATCTCCTTTGCACAATCAACCCTGTTGTCTTGACTTGAGAATACTCTCTGCAATCACAATGTCAATCGGGGTTGTCAGTTTAATATTTTCCTCATTGCCCTTTACAACAAGAACCTCGCCACCCATGTTTTCAATCAGCGAACAATCGTCTGTAAAGTTGATGATATTATCGCCGGCATTTTCAAGAGCAAAGCGGTACAGATCACGCTCAAAAACCTGCGGAGTCTGAACTGCACGGAGCTGTGAACGGATAGGAGTGCTTTCTATATTATTGAAACCGTCAACAACCTTGATTGTATCTTTTACGGAAGTTCCGAGAGTTGCCGCACCCGTATCAAAAGCCGCCTCAACAACACGCTCAATTTCTTCAACGGTAATAAGCGGTCTTGCACCGTCATGAATTGCATAGTATTTGGCGCTTTCACTGCACGCACCGATTCCGTTACGCACGCTGTCGGCACGGCTGTCACCGCCCTTGACGAGTTTTGAAACCTTGTTGAAACCGTTAAGCTCGATAATTTTATTGATTCTGTCGTTATCCTGTTCACGGCAGACAATTACAATTTCTTTGATAAGGTGACATTTTTGGAATGCCTTCAGGGTGTATTCAATTGCAGGTCGTGACAAAAGCGGAATAAACTGCTTGCTGTCGGCAATTCCCATTCTCACAGAACCGCCTGCCGCAACAATAACCGCAGATACAAAAGCTGACATATTCAACCCTCCGTAAATTTATTTTGCAATTTTATATATAATTTCTTTTAAAGAAAATCAAATCTTATCAAGAGCCTGACTGATGTCGGCAATAAGATCATCAACATTTTCAAGACCTACCGAAAGTCTGATAAGGTCGGGTGCAACACCTGCCTCAATAAGCTGTTCGTCCGTCATCTGACGGTGGGTGTGGCTTGCGGGATGAAGAATACAGGTCTTTGCGTCTGCAACATGAGTTTCAATGTCGCAGAGCTTTAAGCTGTCCATAAATTTAACAGCACAATCTCTTCCGCCCTTAACCGCAAAAGAAAGTACACCGCATGAGCCGTTTGGAAGATACTTTTCAGCAAGTGCGTGATATTTGTCATCTTCAAGGTCGGGATAATCAACCCACGCAACCTTGTCATTAGCCTTGAGGAATCTTGCAATTTCAAGAGCATTTTTGCAATGTCTTTCCATTCTCACATGAAGACTTTCAAGACCGTTCATAACATAAAAAGCATTCTGCGGTGACTGGATTGAACCGAGGTCACGCATAAGCTGTGAAGTAGCCTTTGTAATGTAGCCGAGCTTGCCGAATTTTTCGGCATAGACAATACCGTGATATGAATCATCGGGAGTTGTAAGTCCCGGATATTTGTCGGCATATTTCAGCCAGTCAAAGTTGCCGCTGTCAACAATTGCACCGCCGACAGAAACACCGTGACCGTCCATATATTTTGTGGTTGAGTGAGTAACAATGTCAGCACCCCACTTAATCGGCTGACAATTGACAGGGGTTGCAAAAGTGTTGTCAACAATAAGCGGAACACCGTGTGAGTGAGCAAGTCTTGCAAACTTTTCAATATCAAGAACAGACACGGTCGGGTTGGTAATTGTTTCACCGAACATTGCCCTTGTGTTTGGTCTGAATGCCTTTGCAAGCTCTTCTTCGGGAAGGTTCTGATCGACAAAAGTAACATCAATGCCCATTTTCTTCATTGTAACACCGAGCAGATTATATGTACCGCCGTAGATTGCCGACGATGCAACAATGTGACTGCCTGTTTCGCAGATGTTGAAAAGTGCAAAGAAGTTCGCCGCCTGACCGCTTGATGTGAGCATTGCGGCAACACCGCCCTCAAGGTCGGCAATTTTTGCGGCAGTCATATCATTTGACGGATTCTGCAGACGGGTATAAAAATATCCGCTGTCCTCAAGGTCAAAAAGTCTGCCCATTGCGTCACTTGAATCATACTTAAAGGTGGTGCTTTGATAAATGGGCATCTGTCTGGGTTCTCCGTTCTTAGGCACATAGCCGGAATGCAAACACTTTGTTTCCTGTTTCATTGTAAAAAATCCTCCGTAATTTCATTCATTTTAACTAAATATTAACTCAAAATCGGATACCGAATTATCCGAAAAATTCTTTAATAAAATTCATTATTGCATCTGTTCCGAATACAACGCCTGCAACTATAAGCAAAAGCAGTAATGCGCTGACAATTCTTACGGTTGTACGCTTTGCACCTGTCATTTTTTCAAACTGCTCGTCAAGCGTTTCACCGTCATTCTCGGTGTATTCAACATCTTCGTCAAGAATTTCTTCGCCCTCAAGCTTGATTGCGCCGATTCCGACACAGGTGTCGAATGCCTTTTCATAAGCCGAATACGGAACATAGACATCATAGGTCAAATCATCATAACCCGTGTATGCCTTAATGCTTTTACTGTATTTATTTTCCATACACTTCTTGATTGTAGCGTCACACGGAACGGTGCTGTCCTCAAGTGCGGCTTTAACTCTCTGCAATTCAAAGCCCGATGCCGTGAGCAGATACACGGGAGTGTTTTCATCGGTTATTGTTTTAAGCTGAGCCCTGCAGTTTTTGCAGACTGTTTCTTCATCATTATGCAGTCGCTTGCATTTTGAACAATATTTCATAGACAAATCCTTCGTTATTTCATTTTGTTATCTACAATTTTAACACAAAAAGACAGCATGAGCAATACCCCACGCTGTCTTTATCCATAAATTTTTGTGCAGTTTTGTTATAAACTAAAGTTATCAAAGTGACTCCACAAGTCCTACGATATACTTTTGAATAAGCGTTGCATCTACAACATTGATAATGCCGTCACCGTTTACATCTGCGACATACACATCTTCCGCATTGTTGACATCAATAAACTTATTTCCATTTTCATCTGTAAGATTAACAATATATTTCTGAATATCGGTAGCGTCAACTACATTAATAATACCGTTATTGTCAACATCGCCTTTAAGTCTTGTGACTTCTGATGAATTAAACTTGTAGCCGTACTTCTTGGCAAATGTTTCTGCTGTTGAGCCAATCTTACCGTTAATTACAAGAGCATTGCAATTGCCGAATGAATCACAGCAAATTGCCTTTACATTTTCCCCGATTGTCACCGATTGAAGATTTTGGCAATTATAAAAGGCATAGTATGAAATAAATTCAAGATTTTTGCCGAATTTCAGATTTTTAAGTGAAGTACATTCCTCAAACGAACTGTCGCAAATGCTGATAATACTGTCGGAAAAGCTCACCGATGAAAGGTTTGTGCAACCTGAAAAAGCAGATGTGAGAATAGATTCAAGTCCGCTGTTCAAAGTAAGCTTTTCAATTTTACTTCCTGCAAAAGCATAATTGCCTATTGCCTTAACCGTTTCGGGAATTGTAACAGTTTTCAGCGTTGATGCTGACGGGAACGATATCACAACCGAGCCGTACGGAGCATAAGATGTGTAGCTTCTTGATTCCGTAGAAGGTGCATCAGGATCAGTAATATCTTTTGTTACTGAATACATATGATTCTTGGCGATAAGTAAATCGTTTTGAACATAGAAGTTTGTGTTTCCGCTTTGAACCGTAATGCTTGAAAGCTGTGAACAGTACGCAAAGGGATTATAACCCATTGAGCTTACACTTTTCGGAATTGTCACAGTTTTGAGATTAGTGTATGAAAACGCCTGTTCACCGATTGAAACAAGGCTTGACGGAAGTGTGACTGATGTAAGCTTTTGGTCCGTAAAGGCATAATCGGCTATTGAAACAGTTCCGCTTTTTATCGTAACAGAGCTGTTATCCGCAAGCTTACCCTTGTACTTATACGCAACTTTTCCTGCGTAAACAATTCCGTTAGATTGATTTGTGTACCAAAGGCAATTGTCAAATGCATTATCACCTATCGAAACAACGCTTGACGGAATTGAAAGTATCGAAAGGCTTGTACAATTTTTAAATGCCCAAAAATTTATTTTTGTCAGTGTACTCGGCAGGCTTACACTTGTAAGTGCGGTACAGCCGAGAAATGCACTTGAACCAATTTCAGCAATGCCCTTGGGAACAATAATTGTTTTCAAAGTTTTGTTAAACGAAAAACAATTGTTGTCAATGCCGACCATATCACAATCACCGACTGACGCAGGAACATTGACGCTTGCAGACTTACCGGAATAAGATTCAATCCATGCGTTAAATCTTCCGTTTGATTTCTGACCCACAATGCGATATTTGTATCCGCCATATGTATAGCTTTTATAAAGCTCATGTTTTGGAATTGCCTCCGCACTTACCTCGCTTGCCGTTGATACAACCGCATTTGCCGACATCGGCAATGCTGTAAACACACCGAACGCAAGAGTTGCCAATAGTGCAACAGAAATAATTTTGTTTACTCTTTTTCTCATTAAATACCCACTCCTGTTCAGCAGAAATACTATACTTCATGTTATTACATTATTTTATAATTGTCAACTCAAATAACAGCCGTTTTGAAAATTTGCATTTCAAGACGGCTGTTGTTCTGTTATAAAAAAATCGGCTGATGTTGTTTTCCCTGCAATGCAAGGGTTACGCAATCTTCAAGCTTATCAAAATCAGCCACAAGCGAATTTGGTTTCTTGATGCAATCGTCCTGTTTTAAAGGAACGAAGTAAATATTTTTAGTGTTGAGAAGTCTGCCGATGTTCTGTGCCGACGCACCGAGAGCGTCATTTGTTGCAACGCACAACAGCACAGGTCTTAAAATTCTCAGATGCGACTTTGCCGCCATTGTTACCGCCGTGTCGGTAATTCCGAGCGACAGCTTTGCAAGCGTGTTGCCCGTACACGGTGCAATCACAAGCAAGTCGCACATTTTTTTAGGTCCTATCGGTTCTGTCTGCACAACCGAGTGCAGAACAGCTTTGCCCGTTATTTCTTCTGCCCTCTTTACCGTTTCCTCCGCTTTTCCGAAACGAGTTGATGTTGAAAAGGCATTTTGAGACATTATCGGAATAACATCATAGCCTGAGTCAACAAGCCTCTGCATTTGCGTAAAAGCCTTTGAAAAGGTGCAAAAGGAACCGCACATTGCAAATCCTATGGTTGCTTTTGTCACCTGTAAACCTCCTTGATGATGTCAAATACAGTAGTTTTTATAATTTCTCCTGCCGTTTTCGGAGCACATTTTCCGGGTAGCGACAATGCCCTAACGGCATAAATTCCGAGTTTTTCGGCGGTATCAAAATCAACCCCTCCCGGCAGGGACGCAAGGTCTATAATAAGGGTGTTTGTGTCGGTATTCATAAGAAGTTCCCTGTCAAAAATCAACCTCGGAATTGTGTTAAAAGCAATGTCAAAGTGCTTTACCGTTCTGAGATTTTCCGTATTAAGTGCATTGTAGCCGAGTGCTTTTACATATGCAAGGTCTGACGGCTTTCTTGCACTCACGGTAACATTTGCTCCGAGTAAAACAAGCTTGTGAGCAAGAATTTTTCCGATTCTGCCGAATCCCGTAACAAGACACTTACTGCCCGAAATCGTACCCTCATATTCTCTCATTGCACATTCAATTGCACCCTCTACTGTAGGCAATGCGTTGAGAATTGCAAAATCATCTCTTGCTCCGTAATCAAAAATTTCACCGTCGGAAAGCCTTGGATATGCCTTTAAAAATCTGCTTTTCATCGTAGTAAAAACAGGCTTTTTAAGGATAATTTCAATATCGTCACCGTCAAGCAAAATGTTCTCGTTTGAAAACGGAGTGTTAAGACTTCCGTCTGTCCTTATTGACGGCAACGGAAAAATCAATGCGTCACTTTCCGAAATTGCCTTTTTAACATTGCAAAGGCTCAATGAACCGTAGCTTTCAAGACTGTCAAATCCACCGATCAAAACATCGTAACAACTGTCAGAAATTGATTTTGCAAGAAAAAGCTGTCGCTTGTCGCCGCCGATTATGCCAAATGTTCTTATGTCGCTCTTTTTCATACACAACACCCGTAAATCAAGTTATTCTCTACACCCTCATATTATGCCGAGTGTCCTTGTGTGTGAAACTGTGAAAGAAAAAAGGACAGCAAAAGCTGTCCAAATTTGACTATTCGGAAAGATTGTCAAAGGCTTCAAGAATTTCAAGTGAATCAGCGGAATCAAGATAAACATAATTGAAATCACGCACAATATTCCACCCCTTAACATAAAACGGTGCAAGGCTTGAATAGCTCTTTTGCATAACCTCATAAGCAAAAGTTATTCCAAGGTTATCTGCAATCAGCTCTGACATAAGCGTAAAGTGGTTTATGCAGGTTACTCTCGCAAAATGCCCTGTTGTTCTGTTATGCTCCGACAAAACCTGTTCGAGAATATTTCGTGTTCCCGAACCCTTTTCACGCAGAAAAAGATGTTCGGTAAAAATATCATCGGGCAAAATCGTTTTGTTTGCGAATCTGTGATTTTTACTGCATACCCCGACAAAATTTTCCGAACGATAAACTCTGCTCAAAAAATCGTTGCTGTCAAAAAATCCTTCAATCAATGCAAAGTCAAGTTCACCCCTTTTCAGTTTATCAAGCAGATACCTTGTGTTGTCAATCTCAATTTCAACATTGTAATCGGGCAGCTGCAAAAATCTTTCCACCTGTTCCGGGATAACATATTCTCCGATTGTCTTTGTCGCACCAAACCGCACAAGTCGTTTTTCACCCGACTTAATCTTTTCAAACAGCTTTTCTTCCTGATACATAACCGACTCACAATATCTTTTAAGCAGCATTCCCTCTCTCGTCATTTTTAAGCTGTGTCGGTCATAGTCAAACAGCTTGCAGCCGTACTGATTTTCAAGAAAATGTATGTGCTGAGTAACGGCAGGCTGTGTCATATTGAGAATCTGTGCCGTTTTTCTGTAATTCATAAAATCACAAAGTGCCAGAAATGTTTTAACCCTGTAATCAATCATATTGCACCCCTATGATAAATTTTGATTATCATATCATTTTAAATAATAATTAGATTTTATCATACTTTCGTGTTATACTCAACAAGCAAAATAAATTCGGGAAGGGTAAAACAATGAAATTCATCAAAACAAATTTTGGCGGAATCCTTGTATGTGCCGTAATTGCGGCATTTGCGGAGCTTTTCAGCACTGTTCAAATCGGCTCGTTTTCGTTTTCGCTGATAGGCGCACCTGTTGCGGCAATTATAATGGGAATGATAATCACGCTTTTAGCGCCGAAATTTTCTGCAAACAAACATTTTTCGGGCGGAATAAAATTCACCTCAAAAAAGATTCTGCAATGGGCTGTAATCATACTCGGCTTTTCGCTTAATCTCGGCACAATTGCAAGTGTAGGCAGTAAGAGTCTGCCTGTGATTATAAGCACAATTTCAACATCCCTCATAACAGCATTTGCAGTTATGAAAATTGCAAAAACCAAACCTAAAACAGCATGTCTTATCGGGGTAGGTTCGTCAATCTGCGGCGGTTCTGCAATTGCGGCAACAGCTCCGGTAATTGATGCCGATGACGAGGAAATTGCACAATCAATCTCGGTTATCTTTCTGTTCAATATTCTTGCGGCGCTCATTTTTCCGACATTCGGACACGCTGTCGGCTTTGGCACAGAAGGCTTCGCGGTGTTTGCAGGAACAGCTGTAAACGACACATCGTCCGTAACCGCAACCGCCGCAACTGCTGAAAAAATCTGGAATGCAAACGGTATTTTGTCAACAGCAGTAACCGTAAAACTGACACGCACACTTGCGATAATTCCGATAACACTCTGTCTTGCAATTTACAGAACACACAAGGCAAAATCAATCGGAGCAAAAGGTTCATCATTTTCATTCAAAAAGATTTTCCCCTGGTTCATCCTCTTTTTTATCGGAGCGTCACTTGTATCAACACTTGTCGGATTCATTCCGCAATGTTCTTTTACAGAATTTTACAGCAATGGTTTTGTGCCGCTTATGAAATGGCTCGCAACATTTTTCATTTCAATGGCAATGGGTGCAATCGGACTTAACACAAACATAGTAAAACTTATAAAGAGCGGTGCAAAACCGATTATTTTAGGCTTTTGCTGTTGGATAGCAATTTCTGCCGTGTCAATCGGAGTGCAGCAGCTTACCGGTATTTTTTCATCTAATCTGTAACAAAAAAGACAGCCGAATTTCACACATCGGCTGTCTTTTATTTTTCAAAAGTTATTACCTGTCACGGTTTTTCTTAAAATAAAACTACGGTCTGAGCCCCATTCCGCCCTCAAGGGTAATGGTTTCGCCGCTCATATACTTGAAATCAGGTGATGCAAGTGCAACACAGGCACGGCCGATTTCTTTTTCGACATCACCAAAATGTCCCATTGGCGGCATTTTTACATTCGCCTTGAATGCGTCGGGATAAGCCTGCTCAAATTTTTCAAGCTGAGCAGTCCATGCAAGCGGACAGACAATGTTGACATTTATTCCGTCCTTGCCCCACTCGTTGGCGGCAACTCTTGTAAGACCTCTTATTCCCTCTTTTGCGGCTGCATATGCACACTGACCGAAGTTTCCGAAAAGTCCGGCACCCGAAGCAAAGTTTATAACCGTTCCCTTCGATTCTTTAAGGTACGGATAGCAAGCCTTCATATAGTAGAAGGTTGCGTACAATCCCGAATAAACAGCAAGGTCAAATTGCTCTGTTGTATGATCAGCAAGCGTAATACCCGACGCAGAAGCCTGAGCGTTGTTAATCAAAACATCAATTCCGCCGAATGTTTCAACAGCTCTGTCAACAACATTCCGAACAACCTTTTCGTTATCGCCGTCCTTGCTGACATCAGCCTGAACAGGCAACACATTTACTCCGTAAAGTCTTTCGAGTTCTTCTTTGGCATCCTCAAGCTTTTTGACATTTCTGCCTGTAATAACAAGGTTTGCACCCTCTTTTGCATAAGCAACAGCAATGCCGTAGCCGATTGAACCGCAACCTCCGTCGCTGAGAACAGCCCTTCCTCCGCCTGTAATAACAGCGGTCTTTCCTAATAAAAATCCCATTAATCCATCCTCCTTTTGATAAAAAAATATGCTGCAAGAATACAAATATTCTCACAGCCTTATATTACCAGTTATTAAGTTTGGTGTCAATCGGGTAATGCTATTATACGGAAAGATTGGGTTTTGATTTTGAATTAATCTTTTCCTTTTGTAAATTTTCTTTTGCAGTATTAATAGATGCAACCAATATTCTGCGAATAGTGCCGCACCGGTTATATAAATCAGTTGATAGTTCTCTAAGCTTTGATTCAGCCATACGAACCTCTTTTAATTTATAACAAATGAAATATACTTCGTATGTGAAATAATACTATTGTATTGTGAAATTTTCTGCTTGCGCAGAAAGTGAAATAAAATAAATCCTTTCACGCCGTCAGGCACTTCACATGGAAAATCCATATTTCACACCGATAGGTATTTCACAAATCCTTTTGGATTTATTTCACTGAAAAAAGCACTTGCAAAAGCAAGTGCTTTTTTCTTGGCGGAGGACAAGGGATTTGAACCCTCGCGCCGCGTTAGCGACCTACTCCCTTAGCAGGGGAGCCTCTTCACCACTTGAGTAATCCTCCGTGTGAAGTTTAAATTCACTATAAAATAAAATGGCGGAGAGGAAGGGATTCGAACCCTTGGTCCCTCGCGGGATCACTAGTTTTCAAGACTAGCTCCTTAAACCACTCGGACACCTCTCCGTATGCTCATCTTGCCTTTCAGCATTTCAGCAAGATTTATTCTAACACAAGTTTCTCCATTTGTCAACACTTATTTTTAATTTTTTTGAATATTCAGTAAAATAAGAAAATTTCCCAATTTCTTGACAAATTGCAAGCCATCATATACAATAGTTATGTTATGTGCCAATAGCTCAGTTGGATAGAGCGTTCGCCTCCTAAGCGGCAGATTGTTCGATTCCTTCGAGCCTTGAAAATTGCATAAAACTTATAAATGTCTCAGTAGCTCAGCTGGATAGAGCACACGCCTCCTAAGAATATGTTATAACGACCGCCTTTCGTGCAAAGGCGATTGACATTGAGTAAGTTTAAGACTAAAATTGAATAGATTTTAAAGATGTTTCCGTAGCTCAGCTGGATAGAGCGACCGCCTCCTAAGCGGTAGGTCGGGTGTTCGAATCACCTCGGGAACGCCAAAAACTCCGCCGGAAAACCCAGTAAAATCAAGGGTTTCCGGCGTTTTTTCATTTTTACGGAAAAAGTGAAAAATCGTAAAATTCACAGATTTTCATTAGCAAAATCTCCGTCAGCTAATGGAAATTAGGACGAATGTCGTCCGCCTTTCAGGTGAACGACTTGCTAATAAAAATTAGCAGGATTTTCGCTATTTTGCTAATGAAAATGCCCTCTCTGCTAATGGCAGAAAAATTCGAGCAAAATTCCTGCTAATGAATAAGGCGTTCGTTACCCTGTTAATTCGTTCATTTAGGGGTGGTCAAGCGACAATCGCACACTACTTCTATGCCATTTCTTATTATATAATTGCGGTAACAGGAGGTGGTTGTTTTGAAAGAACAAAAATATCATTTATACCTTTCCAAGGACGAATACAGCGAAGTGCTGCAATCACTTATCCGTTTGAAGAACAGCCTGATAGCACAAGGCAGATACACCGATGGGGTTGATGATGTTCTCTGTAAGGTGCTTTCAGCCAAGAAAAGAAAGTTCAAAATCAAATATATCTAAACACGAAAAGAGACCGCCTACACGATGTAAAAGCTATTCCTATCTAAGACGGTGGCAGAAATGCTCAAAGAACGTTATTAGGAAATTCAGGAATACAAGGAACTGTTCGGTGACGAATTCCAAGATTTTAACCTCGTATTCTGTAATGCACATGGCAGACCGATGGAGAGCCAAATAATCACCCGTGCATTGCAGAAACTAATCAAAGATAACGACCTACCGCCCGTAGTTTTCCATAGCTTGCGACATTCAAGTATTAACTACAAGTTGAAGCACAACGGCAAGATCACAAAATGGTCTTGCCGTTTTCTTTTCGCTTTAATGTGTAGAATTTTTCATATTTATGTGGTATAATCAGTTAGCTAAATAAGAATTTGTAGGTGCGAATGATGAAAACTTTATATATGGTTGGTGGCACTATGGGAATTGGAAAAACAACTGTGTGCCAACATCTCAAACAGGATTTGCCGAATAGCGTATTTCTTGACGGAGATTGGTGCTGGGATGCAAGTCCATTCCAAGTAACCGATGAAACAAAAGCAATGGTGACAAATAATATTTGTTATTTACTCAATAATTTTCTGAAGTGTTCCGCATACGAGAATATCATTTTTTGTTGGGTGATGCACGAGCAGAGTATTATCAATTCCATACTTGACCATCGAGATATACAGAACTGTAACGTGCAATGCT
>ENA-OVGM01001764-OVGM01001764.1-human-gut-metagenome-genome-assembly--contig:-NODE-1764-length-16477-cov-12.628791_pt1 | contig 16477 bp, 11 predicted proteins | sample MGYA00237773_ERZ505425 | MGnify/ENA primary metagenome ERZ505425 (study PRJEB26158, sample SAMN06016407) | human gut metagenome | biome: human gut; feature: ankylosing spondylitis patient; material... | reverse complement strand
TTTTTTGCCGTTTCTAGGGTAATCGATAAGTTATTAAAATAAAGAAATGAAGCAACGTGAAAACGTTGCTTTTTCTTTATGAATGAAAGTATTTAACAAGATGAAGAAATATCACTTCATTTTTTTATTTGGAATGTTGCAATTTTATCAAAAAGGCGTAGTCTATGTTGGCTTTGAGAATAATTCCCAATAAAAGTAAGGAAACAAACATGAAACAAGTATTAAAAATGAGTGCAATTTCTACCGCACTTTTAGCGCTTCCAATGATGGCAAATGCAGATGTATTGGCATCCGTGAAACCGCTCGGTTTTATTACCTCTTCGATTGCAAACGGTGTAACAGATACACAGGTTTTAGTGCCAGCAGGTGCTTCTCCACATGATTACAGCTTAAAACTTTCAGATGTGCAAAAAGTGAAATCGGCGGATTTAGTGCTTTGGGTTGGTGAAGATATTGATGCTTTCTTAGCTAAACCAATTAGCCAAATTGACAGCAAAAAAGTCATCAATATTTCTGATATTCCAGAAATTAAACCGCTTTTAAGCAAAGTCCATCATGAACATTATCATGAAGGCGATGAACATGAGCACGGCCATGATCACAAACATGGACACGATCATAAGCACGAACATGGTCATGACCATGAGCATCACCACCACGATGTAGATGAAAATGGGTTAAGCGTGAACTGGCATTTATGGTATTCACCTGCCATCAGCCAAATTGTGGCACAAAAAGTAGCGGATAAATTAACGGAACAACATCCGGATAAAAAAGAGCTCATTGCGAAAAACTTAGCTGATTTTAACCGCACTTTAACTGAGCAAAGCGAGAAAATCAAAGCACAATTAGCGCCACTCAAAGATAAAGGCTTCTTTGTGTTCCATGATGCTTATAGCTATTTCAATGATGCGTATGGTTTAAATCAAACCGGTTATTTCACTATTAATCCATTAGTGGCACCAGGTGCAAAAACCATTGCTCACATCAAAGAAGAAATTGAAGAACATCGTGTAAATTGTCTTTTTGCGGAGCCTCAATTCACACCAAAAGTGATTGATTCTCTTGCTCAAAGTACAAAAGTTAACGTAGGTCGTTTAGATCCTATTGGCGATAACGTACAGCTTGGTCCAAATTCTTATGCGAATTTCCTTCAAGCCACCGCTGATAGCTATGCTCAATGTTTAAGTAAATAATCAAAAATCTCCCCCTTACCCCCTCTTTATAAAAGAGGGGGAATATTCTTGAAATATCCCCAAATTTAACCGCACTTTCGTGCTATAATTCGCCCAATTTTTCCCTATCGAGAAAACACATGAAACAACTATTTGCCACAACTGCCCGTGGTTTTGAAGAACTATTAAAAGTCGAACTCACAGAGCTTGGTGCAACGGAATGTAAAATTGCACAAGGCGGCGTACATTTTCAGGCTGATGATGAAACACTTTATCGCAGCTTATTATGGTCACGTTTGTCTTCGCGTATTTTGTTACCGATTGTAAATGGAAAGGTATATAGTGATTTAGACTTGTATTCAATTGTGACAGGGCAGGATTGGTTAAGTTATTTTGATGAGAAAGCCACATTTTTTGTTGATTTCAATGGGACAAACCAAGAAATTCGTCACACCCAATTTGGTGCGATGCGAGTGAAAGATGCCATTGTGGATTATTTTGAACGCCAAGGGAAAGCGCGTCCAAATGTGGATAAAGACTATCCAGATGTGCGAATTCATGCTTATTTAAATAAAGAAGAACTCGTCGTTTCACTCGATTTAAGTGGCGAAGCATTGCATTTACGTGGCTATCGTGAAGATACAGGCCAAGCGCCTTTACGTGAAACCTTAGCCGCTGCGATAGTGCTTCGTTCAGGTTGGAAAAAAGGGACACCATTAGTGGATCCAATGTGCGGTTCGGGTACTTTGTTAATCGAAGCTGCACAAATGGAAGCACAAATTGCACCGCAATTACATCGTTTACATTGGGGCTTTGATTGCTGGAAAGGGCATAATCAAGATGCTTGGGATGAGGTGAAAGCAGAAGCGGTACAGCAAGCTGAAGCTTATTTTAATCAAAATCTAAAACCGCATTTTTATGGCTTCGATCTCGATCATCGCGTTCTGAAAAAAGCGCAAAAGAACGCACAAAATGCAGGCGTAGCACACTTAATTCACTGGAAACAAGGTGATGTCGCCGCATTAAAAAATCCAAGTCCAGATGAAGTGGGAACAGTGATTTGTAACCCACCTTACGGTGAGCGTTTAGGTACAACTCCTGCTTTGATTGCACTATATTCAGTCTTTGGGCAACGTCTTAAAAATGAATTTGGTGGTTGGAATGCGTCGATTTTCAGTAGTGAATCTACGTTGCTTGATTGTTTGCGTATGCGTTCACATCGTCAATTTAAAGCAAAAAACGGTCCGTTAGATTGTGTTCAGAAGAATTATCAAATTTCAGAACGTAAAGAAAGTGTGGCTGAAAATCCGCTTGAATTTGACCGCACTTCAACGGTAGCGGTGGATTTTGCGAATCGTTTGCAGAAAAATATCAAGAAAATTGAAAAATGGGCGAAGCAGCAAGGTCTTGATGCGTATCGTTTATATGATGCCGATTTACCGGAATATAACGTGGCAGTGGATCGTTATGGTGATCATATTGTGGTGCAAGAGTATGCCGCACCCAAAAATATTGATGAAAATAAAGCGCGTCAACGTTTATTAGATGCAGTGACTGCAACCTTGCAAGTCACTGGTATTGAAACCAATAAACTGATTTTGAAAGTGCGTCAAAAACAAAAAGGTACGAATCAATATGAAAAATTGGCCAATAAAGGCGAATATTTCTATGTGAATGAATACGGCGCTCAGCTTTGGGTGAATTTGACGGATTACTTGGATACAGGATTATTTTTAGATCATCGCTTAACCCGTAAAATGCTTGGCGAAATGGCAAAAGGCAAAGATTTCCTCAATCTTTTTGCTTATACCGGTTCCGCAACAGTGCATGCGGCATTAGGCGGGGCAAAATCGACGACGACCGTGGATATGTCTAACACCTATTTAAACTGGGCAGAACAAAACCTGATTTTAAATGATATTGAAGGCAAGCAGCACAAGCTCATACAAGCAGATTGTTTGCAGTGGTTAGAGAAATGTGATCGCCAGTTTGATTTAATTTTCGTGGATCCGCCAACATTCTCGAATTCTAAACGTATGGAAGATAGTTGGGATGTACAACGTGATCACATCAAATTGATGCGTAATCTTAAACGTATTTTACGCTCTAACGGCACCATCGTGTTCTCGAACAATAAACGTGGTTTTAAAATGGATTTTGAGGCGTTAGATGAATTGGGATTAAGTGCGGTCGAAATTTCAGCTAAAACCTTACCGCTTGATTTTGAGCGTAATAAACAAATCCATAATTGCTGGTTTGTGACAATGAAAGCTTAAAAAAAAGCCCGATAATGATTTATCGGGCTTTTTTATTATTCAACTTCTTTTTGTTTCTCTGTTTCTGAATCATCATGAAGAAGGATTTCAACCACTGCTTCGTCATTGGTGTCATCTTCTTTTTCTAAGATCTCAGCCGTTTCTTCATTGAGTGCTTCAGCATCAGAATGTGGTTTAACGAAAGGTTTTGGCATCCAATATTTTCGGATGATGTCTGTAGAAAAACCATGTAAAACTTCTTCATTCAATCGTTCTTGATCTAAGTAACGAACTTCAGCAATGACCTCATCAGCTTCAATTTTATTGATACCTAATTGCATTAGTGTTGCACGACTGAGCGTCAATGCAGATTCAAAGGTTTCACGCACGATAAAGTCTACATCTTGCTTAATAAGACTCACGGTTGTTTGGCGGTCATAAGTTCGCGCCAAAATTGGGAGTTTCGGATAAGCATCTTTCAAATTCTGAACGATGTTTTCAATACGTTGTGTATCGTTAATCCCGATGACAACACATTTGGCTTTTTCGATACCCGCTGCACGTAAAACATCAAGGCGAACACCGTCACCGTAATAAACTTTAAAACCGAATTTCGCTGCCGCACGGATGTTTTCGATGTTACGGTCAATCACCGAGACGTTAATGCCACGAACCAGAAGCGATTGACACACGATTTGGCTGAAACGACCAAAACCAATCACGAGCACGCTATCTTCTAAATCCACAATTGGATCAAGATCGCTAGTATCGACTTTTTCCTCTTGATTCGCTGATTTGCGTTGGTTAATTTTACGCATCAATAAACCAATCAATGGGGAGAATAGCATCGAAATAATGACAGCTGCAGTAAAAGTCGCATTTTGATCTTTTGTCATCACGCCTGCAGTCGTCGCAGCAGAGAAGAGTACGAATGCAAATTCACCACCGTGCGCCATAATGGTCATTCGCCCAACTGATTCGGTGCGGTCTAGTTTTGTAATACGTGCCACGGTATAAACGGCTAAGGCTTTGCCGACGATGTAAAGGCATACAATACCTAACAACCAAACCGCATCATTGAAGACTAAACTGAGGTCAAGCGACATTCCCACGCCCATAAAGAAGAGACCGAGCAATAAACCACGGAATGGTTCAATATCGGCTTCTAATTGGTGGCGGAATGCGGATTCTGAAAGCATTACACCCGCAACGAATGCGCCCATCGCCATTGAAAGGCCACTCGCTTCCATGGCTAATGCAGCACCTAACACCACAAGTAAGGCGGCAGCTGTCATCATTTCGCGAATATGAGCTTTGGAAATCAAACGGAAAATTGGGTTCATTAACCATTTACCCGCAACCACTAAACCGACAACGGCACCGAGTGCAATAGCAATAGATGTCCAGTTTGTGTGATGTTCAATATGTTTGGTTTCAGGCGTTAAAAAGGCAATAGAAGCCAATAATGGCACAATGGATAAATCTTCAAAAATTAAGGTAGAAATAACGCGTTGGCCTTTTGGTGTATTCGTAATCCCGCGTTCTTCTAATACCTGCATAACAATAGCGGTGGAAGAAAGGGTAAAGCCCATACCCGCAATAAATGCGACCTCTTTAGGAAGATTTAAAATATAGATACCAGCAAAGGTAAGCAGAACACCACATAGCCCGACTTGTAAAAGACCTCGCCCGAAAATAGCTTTTCGCATTGCCCATAATCGTTCGGGGTGCATTTCTAAGCCGATAATAAATAAGAACATGACTACGCCGAGTTCTGCCATATGTAGCACTGATTCCGCATCTTTAATAAAACTAAATACGGAAGGTCCAATTAAACAGCCTGCCACTAAATAACCCAACACGCTACCTAAGCCAATACGCTTAAAAAGTGGCACGATAGTGACACTGGTAGCAAGCAGGACAACAGTTTTAATTAATTCAGGGCTGACGACATTCGACATAGGGCAAAAAACCTTAGTAAAAACAGGGAGTATGAGAAGAAAGTTGAGTTGTATTCTAGCCTTTTTTCACTAAATAAAAAACACAGAAAAGCAAGAAATTGGTATAATTTACAAAAACTTTACACGCATAAAAGTGGTCAGTTTTTTGACCGCACTTTAGAGGTATTATGACATTACAATTCAATATGGTCGCGTTGTTATTGGTTTTCTTAATTGTTTTAGGTTTAATTAGCCAAAATAGCGCGATTACCATCTCAGCCGCCGTGCTGTTAATCATGCAGCAAACCTTATTATCCAAATACATTCCTATACTTGAACAATACGGTGTCAAAATCGGGATCATCATTTTAACGATTGGTGTGCTTGCACCGTTAGTGTCGGGAAAAATTCAGCTTCCAGATTTAAGTTCATTTTTAAACTGGAAAATGGGTGTGTCGATTGCAACGGGAATATTCGTCGCATGGCTCGCGGGGAAAGGCGTGCCATTAATGAGTGAACAACCTGTTTTAGTCACAGGGTTATTAATTGGTACGATTATTGGTGTATCTTTCTTAGGCGGTATTCCGGTGGGACCTCTCATCGCTGCAGGGATTTTATCGGTATTAATAGGAAAATTTTAAATGAAAAACAAATGGTTATTTATCGCAGGATTAAGCGGTTTTTTGTGTGTGGCGATTGGTGCTTTTGCGGCACATGGATTAAGCAAGGTTTTAGAACCTAAAGAATTAGCCTGGATTGAAACGGGTGTGAAATATCAAATGTTCCACACCATTGCGATTTTAGCGATTGGCATTTTGCAATTATGCCGTGAATCATTGGTTGTAAATAAAATGGCTAATTTCGCTGCAGGGGCTTGGGCGTACGGCATTCTTCTTTTTAGTGGCAGCCTTTATGCACTTGTGCTTGGTGCAGGCAAATTCCTCGTTTGGGTAACACCAATTGGCGGAACCTTATTTTTAATTGGTTGGCTTTGCTTGGCTTACGGTGGTTTTAAAAGTAAATAGATATGAAGAATAAATCAGTCAAACGTGAATTAAACCCGATACAACAATCTCTCTTTTTGAAACTCAAGGATATCATGTTGGTGGATCAGCGTCGTTTATCTGCCCGAATTCATGGTATTGGAAAAATTAAAAGTCCAGAAGCTCAGCAAGCAGTGGCGGCTGAAATCCAACAGCAAATTGAACAGGCGCAATTACGTGTAGAAAATCGTAAAAGAGCGGTGCAAAATCCGATTGTTTTTCCAGAGAGTTTGCCTGTTAGCCAACGTAAAGTAGAAATTCAAAAATTGCTTTCTGAACATCAGGTCATTGTGGTGGCAGGGGAAACTGGTTCTGGTAAAACCACCCAATTGCCAAAAATGTGTTTGGAATTAGGTTTCGGCAATTTGGGCATGATTGGTCATACTCAGCCAAGACGTATTGCTGCTCGTTCGGTGGCGGCGCGTATTGCAGAAGAGCTGGAAACAGATCTTGGCGGTTTAGTAGGTTATAAGGTTCGTTTTAACGATCAAATCAGTGATGATACGCAAATCAAGTTGATGACTGATGGGATCCTATTAGCAGAAATTCAAAACGATCGTTTCCTCAATCAATATTCTTGCTTGATTATTGACGAAGCCCACGAACGTAGCCTAAATAACGATTTTATTCTCGGTTATCTGAAACAGCTTTTACCACGTCGTCGTGATTTAAAACTTATTATCACTTCCGCGACCATTGATGTGGAACGCTTTTCCAAACATTTCAACAATGCCCCGATTATCGAAGTCTCGGGTAGAACCTATCCCGTTGAAGTGCGTTATCGTCCGGTAGTAGAGGAAGACGATCAAGATCAGCTACAAGGCATTCTTAATGCGGTGGATGAACTGCAGGCTGAAGGTCGTGGCGATATTTTGATCTTTATGAACGGTGAGCGTGAAATTCGCGATACCGCGGAAGTCTTACAAAAACAGAATCTAAAACACACGGAAATTCTACCGCTCTTTGCTCGCTTGTCTGCGCAAGAACAGAATAAAATTTTTCATCCTAGCGGTTTAAATCGCATCGTGTTGGCGACCAACGTAGCGGAAACTTCATTGACCGTGCCAGGCATTAAATATGTGATTGACCCAGGTACTGCGCGCATTTCCCGTTATAGCTATCGCACCAAAGTACAACGTTTACCGATTGAACCCATTTCACAGGCATCGGCTAATCAGCGTAAAGGTCGTTGTGGTCGTGTGAGCGAAGGGATTTGTATTCGTTTATATTCGGAAGAAGATTTTAATTCTCGTCCAGAGTTTACCGCTCCTGAAATCCTACGCACTAATTTAGCCTCTGTTATTTTGCAAATGACGGCATTGGGTTTGGATGATATTGAAGCGTTCCCGTTTGTTGATGCACCAGATAAACGCCATATTCAAGATGGTATAAAACTGTTGGAAGAATTGGGTGCGTTTGAAATAGTTCGCACCAAAGCGGGCGAGAAACGTCAATTAACGGCAGTAGGTCGTCAATTAGCTCAACTCCCTGTGGATCCTCGTTTAGCGAAGATGTTGCTGACCGCTGTCTCACAAGGTGCGTTGCATGAAGTGATGATTATTGTTGCCGCATTGTCTATTCAAGATCCTCGCGAGCGCCCACAAGAAAAACAACAAGCTTCCGATGAAAAACATCGTCGTTTTGCCGATAAAAAATCAGATTTCTTGGCTTTCCTCAATCTTTGGTGTTACCTACAAGAACAACAAAAAGAATTAAGTAAAAACCAATTCCGTCGTCAATGCCAAAAGGATTTCTTAAATTATTTACGCATTCGCGAATGGCAGGATATTTATCATCAAATTCGTTTAACCGTGCGTGAAATGGGCTTGCCGATTAATTCTGAAAAAGCAGAATATCAGCAAATTCATACCGCACTTTTAAGCGGCTTGCTTTCTCATATTGGTTTAAAAGAAGCGGAGAAACAACAATATCTTGGTGCACGTAATGCCCATTTTGCGATTTTCCCTAATTCTGTACTTTTCAAAAAACAACCGAAATGGGTGATGGCGGCAGAGTTAGTAGAAACCTCCAAACTTTGGGGGCGTATGGTGGCGGAAATTGAGCCAGAATGGATTGAGCCACTTGCCGAGCATTTAATTAAAAAATCCTATTCAGAACCGCGTTGGTCGAAATCTCGTGGCGCGGTGATTGCTGATGAAAAAGTGACGCTTTACGGTGTGCCGATTGTGGCTGCTCGACCAGTGAATTACGGTTCTATTGATCCGACGGTGAGCCGCGAGATCTTTATTCAATCTGCCTTAGTGGAAGGGGATTGGAATACCAAACATAAATTCTTCAAAGAAAATCAACGACTCGTTCGAGAAGTGGAGGAGTTGGAACACAAAAGCCGCCGCCGCGATATTTTGGTGGATGATCGTACGCTTTTTGAATTTTACGATCAGCGTATTGGCACGGAAGTCGTTTCCCAAAAACATTTTGATACCTGGTGGAAAAAGGCGCAGCAAAAAGATCATGAATTGCTTAATTTTGAACGTTCATTCTTGATTAATGATGATGCGGAGCAAGTGAGCAAATTGGATTTCCCAAACTTCTGGCATCAAGGCAATTTAAAACTTAAATTAACTTATCAATTTGAACCAGGTACCGATGCGGATGGGGTGACCGTGCATATTCCGTTGCCATTGCTCAACCAAGTGGAAATGACCGGCTTTGATTGGCAAATTCCAGGCTTGCGGGAAGAACTGGTGATTGCGCTGATTAAATCTCTGCCGAAATCTTATCGCCGTAACTTCGTGCCTGCACCTAATTATGCTCAAGCTTTTTTAAGTCGTGCCGTGCCATTGGAAAAGCCATTATTGGATACGCTAATTTATGAATTGCGTCGTATGACGGGCGTCACCGTAGAAGCGGAACATTGGAATTGGGAACAAATTCCAAGCCATTTGAAAATGACCTTCCGTGTGGTAGATGAAAACGGCAAGAAAATTGCCGAATCCATGAATTTGGATGAGCTGAAATTCAACTTAAAAGATCGCGTACAGGAAAGTATTTCTGCTGTGGCGGATGATGGCATTGAACAAAGCGGGCTGCATATTTGGAGCTTTGCAGATTTACCACAATCTTACGAACAAAAACAACGTGGTTTTAGCGTCAAAGCGTTCCCGGCTATTGTAGATGAAAAAGATGCCGTAGGTATCAAACTGTTTGAAACAGAGTTTGAGCAAGCAGTGGCGATGCAACAAGGTTTGCGTAGATTGTTGCTACTCAATGTGCCATCACCAATTAAGTATCTGCATGAAAAATTGCCGAATAAAGCCAAATTGGGGCTGTATTTTACTCCGTTCGGTCGTGTGTTGGATTTGATTGATGACTGTATCGCTTGTGCCGTGGATAAACTGATTGCCGATTTTGGCGGGTTTGTATGGGATGAAGCAGGCTTTGAAAAATTGCGTGATTTTGTACGAGAAAACCTTAACGAAGTGACTGTAGATATTGCGCAGAAAGTGGAGCAAATCCTATCCCTTAACCATGCCTTAAACCAACGTTTAAAAGGCAAAATGGATTTCACTATGGCATTCGCATTGTCCGACATCAAATCACAACTTTCAGGCTTGGTGTATCAAGGTTTTGTACAAAAGAGCGGTTATGATCGCCTACCTGATTTACAGCGCTATCTGAAAGCCATTGATAAACGTATGGATAAACTGGCTCAAGATGTAAACCGTGATCGTGCAGCGATGCTACGCGTGGAACAAGTACAACAAGCCTACCAACAACTTCTTGCCAAACTGCCAAAATCTAAACCAATTTCCGATGAAATTGCAGAAATTCGCTATATGATTGAGGAATTGCGTGTGAGTTTATTTGCGCAGCAGTTAGGGACGAAGTATCAGGTGTCGGATAAGCGGATTTTGAATGCGATACTTGAATTTTAAATTATAAAAAATGGCATAAAAATTTATGCCATTTTTTTATCTAGTTTCTAAAAAATAGTGGGTGAATGAAAAATGTTTTATTTAGATCTGTTATATCCAACTCAGGTTTTTCAAATGATGAATAAATTATAACACTATCGGATTTCTTAATGCCAATAACTCCAATAATAAACCAGACCTTAATAAGTTCTTTAAAATTCAAAATTATATTTTCATGAGATTTATCTGTAGAAGTGCTTTTGTCTCTATCCATTAAAAAATCCTGAATTTTCTCTATGTCTTTTTTATCAAGTAATTCCTCTATAAACTCTTGTGATTTTAAAAATGATAATGAGTCAATATAATCCATAACGCATGGATATATACTTGCCCATTCTTGAACAAGAGCTCCTTTTCGTGAAGAGTAAAATTTTTCTTCAGCCGCAATTACAATATCTTCATTTAATTCAATTTCACCATCACATTCAGAAAAACAATTATTTACAAAATTTATTGCATCTCTTGGTCTTAGCATTGTTCTATCAATAATGTAATCAATTGCTCTTTCTCCTTTAACTGTAAAACCAAAAATATCATTAAATTTTGTATTTGCAGATCCTGAATATTGATTTTTTATAAGATGATTTATACGGATATCTAAAATTGAAATTATTTCCTTTTTATTCCATGATATAGGATAGATTAGAGATTGATCCTTTTCATGTTGTCTTAAGCTATTTTTATAAATACCCATGAGAATATCTGTTCTAATGGCAATCAGAATTTTAACAGATTTAATATCTAATAATTCTCTAAATGCATCTAATAGCGCATTAATAAAGTCATATCTTATAGAGCTTGAACTTAACCATGATTTATCAAGGTCATCTATACTAATAACAATTTTTATTTGTTTTTGATTGGATAACTCTGATTTTAGTAATTTAATTAGTTCTTTCTGTTTAGCTAATAATTCCTTACTAACATAGCTAGAGGTTTCTTTTTGTACTTTTTGTTGGGTTTCTTCTGAAAGTTTTCCACTGACTCCAATAAAATCATTCCCTAATTTACATGATAAGTCATCTTGTAATCTATTAGTTATTTCTGTAATAACATTACTATTAAAGAAATGATCCTTAAATTTTTCTAAATATTCATCAGCGAGTTCTGGACGATAGTTTACTTTTTCTTTTCCCACTAAATTTTTAACAAAGTCAAAGAAACTATCGTAAGATTTTTTATATAAAATCTGTATTACTTTTATAAGTAATACGTGTAGCCATAAGGACTTATAAAAAACTCGTAAGTCAATATCTTTCTCCATTAGGGTTGATATAAAAACATTATTTTGAATATGCTCAAAAACAGTATTTTCAGCTTCAATAGTTTCATGGTTACGAATATGTTCATCATTTAAAATTTGTTTAAGTAAGGCTGTTTTCCCACTGCCAGTTCTACCAACAATAATTCTTCTAGTGAAGTCAGGGTTTTGTTCACTGTCATCAAAATTAACAATGCCTTTGAAAACCTCCGATTTGTAAAAGCAAGAGTCAAGAAATGAGTCTGTTTCAGCATCTAACTTGCCAATTTCAATATTTTTTCTAAACTTATAGGCCATTTATATTTTCCCTAGGTTAATAAAATAATTAATAAAGGTTTTATACTAAATCTTTTATTAAATAACTTCTATTTTCAATAATTATTTTTGTGATCTATCTCAAATTTTCGTACTGAACTGATTTACAACTGCCAATTCAATCGCTATCTTGCTGATATTATTATTTTAATAAAGAGGTAAATTATGGATCTGATTATAGGTTTGATTGCCATTGTCTTGGTGGCATATTATATCGTGAAAGGCTATTCAGCGACTGGCGTGTTGATGTTCGGTGGCTTGGTCTTGTTATTCATTTCAGTACTGATGGGACATTCGATTTTACCAGAAGGAGTGAAAAGCACCGGTTCCACCTATTTTGATATTTTAGAATATGTGAAATATCTACTCGGTAATCGTGGCGGCGGCTTAGGCTTGATGATTATGGTATTATGTGGTTTCTCCGTGTACATGACCCATCTTGGTGCGAATGATGTGGTGGTGAAATTGGTGTCAAAACCACTGAAAAACATCCGTTCACCTTATATTTTAATGGTATTTGCTTATTTCCTTGCATGTTTAATGTCTTTTGCTGTGTCATCTGCAACGGGTTTAGGCGTGTTATTAATGGCAACATTATTCCCTGTTATGGTAAACGTGGGGATTTCACGTGGGGCTGCAGCGGCAATTTGTGCATCGCCAATTTCGATTATCCTTTCTCCAACATCGGGCGACGTGGTGCTTTCTGCTGAAATTTCAAAAATTCCTTTAGGTGAGTTTGCCTTTGGCACCGCATTGCCGGTTTCGATTTTTGCGATTTTAGGAATTGCTGTCGCACACTTCTTCTGGCAGCGTTATTTGGATAAAAAAGAAGGCGTGCAAGTAGAACGCATTAATGCAGATGAAATTAAAACCACTGCACCAAATTACTATGCGATTTTGCCATTATTACCAATTATCGGTGTGTTGATTTTTGACGGTAAATGGGGCTTACCAAATTTACACATCGTTACCGTGATGGTGCTTTGCTTTATCATTACTGCTGCGGTAGATTTCTTACGTAGCTTTAACGCGAAACAAACCTTCGATAATCTCGTGGTGGCATATCGCGGTATGGCAGATGCCTTTGCGGGCGTGGTAATGCTTTTAGTGGCGGCGGGTGTATTTGCGCAAAGTTTAAGTACAATCGGCTTTATCACTAATTTAATCGATTCTGCACAATCCTTCGGCGGTTCAGCATTCTTTATGATGTTAGTGCTTGCGGTGATTACCATTTTAGCCACCATGGCGACAGGTTCTGGTAACGCGGCGTTCTATGCTTTTGCAGAATTAATTCCAAAATTAGCCACTCAAATGGGTGTCAATCCAGCGTTCTTAACCATTCCAATGTTACAAGCCTCTAACTTAGGTCGTGGTTTATCACCGGTTTCTGGTGTGGTTGTGGCGGTATCCGGTATGGGAAAAATCTCACCATTTGAAATCGTAAAACGTATGTCTGTCCCAATGTTGGTTGGTTTTATTTGTGTGATTATCGGCACAGAAATCTTTGTTTCCGTTGCCGCCTAATTGATAGCTAAAAAAGAAGGGCTGATAGTAAATATCAGCCCTTTTGTTTTGAGTTAAGTGCGGTCAATTTTCTCGCTGTTTTTGATTTTATGCATTTGATGATTTTCAAAAGCCTTCACCAAATCTGCAACTTTTTCACCTTCCGGTAAAACCAAATCTTGTGCGATATCATTAAGCGGCACAATCACAAATTCGCGGTTTTTCATATCATAATGAGGCACGGTTAAGCGTTCATTTTGAATGATTTGATCACCATAAAGCAGAATGTCCAAATCCAGTGTACGCTCACCCCAACGACGTAAACGCACACGGCCTTGCTCGTTTTCGATGCGTTGCAATTCATCAAGCAAGGCTAAAGGTGGGCGAGTGGTTTCGATCATCGCCACTGCATTTACATAATCCGGCTGATCCTGCGGGCCTAATGGTTTGCTTTGATAAAATCCGCTCACCGATTTTAATTCGGTATTAGGCAGCGAAGAAATTGCCTCTAATGCCGAATTTAATTGTTCTGTCGGCGTATTTAAATTGCTGCCAAGGGCGATATACACTTGAACCATTAGTTAGCCGCCTTAGGTTTACGTCTGCGGTAATATTTTTTCTTTGGTGCAGGATGCAATTTTTGTTGCTCTTGAACCAATTGGCGACGTTGTTCTTGATTGCTGAGTTGGTACTCATGCCACCATTTTGCGAGTTCAACGGTTTCACCGCCTTCCACTTCAGCACGCATCGCCAATAAATCAAAGGCTGCACGGAATTTTTGATGTTCCATCGTGCGAGCAGGGTGAGAACCCGTGCGTTTAAGCAGTTGTAATTGCAACATCCAAATATCACGAATGACGGATGTATGACGACGAGGTGCGGCTAATGATCGGCATAATTGATCAAGCACTTCATTTGCCGCAAGGGCATAGGCATCGTGATTGTTTAAGCCACCTTCATTTTTCAGCACATCCACTTTTTCGCGTAATGGATACCAGAAGAATGCCGCAAATAAAAAGGCTGGATTAATACGTAATTTGTCGGCAATACGTTCATCAGTTGAATTTAATGAAGTTAAAATCATGCGTTCTGCAAGGCTGTCTTCTTTTTCGGTGAAATAAGGCGTTAAGCTTGGGAAAAGCTGTTCAAATAAGCCATATTGACGAAGTAATTTATAGGTTTTTACGCCATTGCCAGACTGCAATAATTTTAAGCTTTCATCGAATAAACGCGCCGGTGGAATATTTTTCAGCAATGGTGCAAGTTCACGAATGGGTTGTTCACTTGGTTTTTCCAAGAACATATCCAATTTCGCCATAAAGCGCACAGAGCGTAACATACGCACAGGATCTTCTTGATAACGGGTAACCGGATCACCAATCAGACGTAATTTCCCGTTTTTCAGATCATCAATTCCGTTGAAGTAATCACGCAGCGTATTATCTTGCGGATTGTAGTAAAGCGCGTTTACGGTGAAATCACGGCGTTCCGCATCTTTTTCAATGGTGCCATACACGTTATCACGCAGTAACATCCCTTCATCGCTTTGTTTCGCTTGATTTTCGCTGCGCGCATCCGAATGGTTGGCACGGAATGTTGCCACTTCGATTACGTCGCGACCAAACATAATATGCGCCAGGCGGAAACGACGACCGACTAAACGGCACTGACGTTGGAATACGGCTTGAATTTGGTCTGGACGTGCGTTAGTCGCTACATCAAAATCTTTTGGATGTTTACCTAATAATAAATCACGCAAACAGCCCCCAACGATATAAGCTTCATAACCTTGGCGTTGCAATTTTTCTACCACAGTAATGGCATTACGGCTAAACATACGCGGGTTAATGCCGAAATGAGAGGCTTTCACGCTATGTTTGTCGTAACGAGACGCTTGTGTGTTGCTTTTTTTATGGTGAGAAGAGGACGGGGCGATCTTGGGTTGTGAACGCTCTGTTTTTGAAACGTTAGATTTTTTGCTTTTTGGCGCCGTTTTTGGAACGGGCGAATTTATATTAGTTTCGGTTTCTTTTTTAGTTTTTTTACCAAATAAATTTTTTATATAAGTAAGAATAATTTACTCCATTCTCTATGTTCAATGCGCATTTGATAAAAACACGAAAAGTGCGGTTGTTTTTGACCGCACTTTTTTGTTGGGTTACTTAAATAAATTAACCTGCGACTTGTTTTTCACGAATTTCAGCAAGAGTTTTGCAATCGATACAAAGATCAGCTGTAGGGCGTGCTTCTAAACGACGAATACCAATTTCTTCGCCACAAGAATCGCAATAGCCGAAATCATCGGTATCTAATTTTTTCAATGTGTATTCAATCTTTTTCATTAATTTACGCTCGCGATCGCGGTTACGTAATTCAAGACTGAATTCTTCTTCTTGTGTAGCACGGTCAGCCGGATCAGGGAAGTTTGATGCTTCATCTTGCATATGAGCAACCGTTCTTGATGCTTCTTCCACAATTTGCTCGTGCCACGCAGTTAAAATTTTTCTGAAATGAAGAATCTGATCTTCATTCATGTATTCTTCATCTTTCTTTGGTTGATAAGGCTTAACGCCGGCTAAATCCAGCAAACTTAGAGATGCCTTAGACATTGATAACTCCTAATGTAATACAGATTTTTACGACTTCCTGTCTTGTTGTTTTTGATTGATTCTTATTGGCTAAAAATAGCTGACATAAGAACCCTGTTTTTTAAGGGCGATATAAATAGCAGAACTTTACCTATTTAGCAAATAAATTTAGCCTAGAAATTTCAAATTTGCGATCGTGATCGCAAAAAACAGCATGTTTATTTGCTTATCTATGAGGTTAAGGCTAGTTTGCCTTACTTTCTCGCTATAAATCATACTTAACATGAAAATCACGCTATTTCAGCTGTGCATGATGCTCATTGTCTCAGCCTTATCCTTGCTTGTCGTGCCAGATTTTTTACTGTTCACTTGGCAACAGGCAGGGTTGAGCATTTTAATGTTGGTTATGACCGCACTTTGTTTCCATTGGTTCAATTATTTTAAAGCCAGAAATTTTTGCAT
>ENA-OVGM01001746-OVGM01001746.1-human-gut-metagenome-genome-assembly--contig:-NODE-1746-length-16621-cov-31.517083_pt1 | contig 16621 bp, 10 predicted proteins | sample MGYA00237773_ERZ505425 | MGnify/ENA primary metagenome ERZ505425 (study PRJEB26158, sample SAMN06016407) | human gut metagenome | biome: human gut; feature: ankylosing spondylitis patient; material... | reverse complement strand
ACTCTGCTTTCAGCGCAGCCGCACTGCCCACATGGTCGTAGTGGCCGTGGGTGCAGAGGATGAGGCTCAGCCTGCCGCCGTGCTCCTTTAAGATCTTATCGTACTCCTGCACCTCGGCGGCGGGGTCGATGACCACCGCGTTGCCTGCGTCCGAGATGAGCAGGAAACTGTTGGTGTAAAACGGCGCAGGGCCGACCAGATGAAATGCCTTCATGGTTTATTTTTCTCCTTTATGCCACTCGTCGGTGTCGATGACGATGGTGCAGGGGCCTTCGTTGACCAGCGACACCTGCATATCCGCGCCGAACTCGCCGTACTGGACATCCCTGAGGCCCTGCCTGTTCATCTCGGCGAGGAACAGCTCGTAGGCGTCCACAGCCAGCGGCGGTTTTGCCGCCTTGATGAAGCTGGGGCGGAAGCCCTTCTTCGTGTCGCCGTAGAGGGTGAACTGACTCACCACCAGTGCAGAGTACCCGAGATCCTTTGCGCTGAGGTTCAGCTTGTCGTTTTCGTCCTTGAAAATGCGCAGGCCCGCGCATTTTTCAGCCAGCTTCGGCACGATGTCGAGGGTATCGGTGTCCCTGACGCCCAGCAGGATGACGAGGCCGGGACCGATGGGGCGCGGCTCGCCGCCGTTGACCCGGACGCTGGCCGAGGATACGGCCTGAATGACTGCACGCATATTAGCTCCTTGTTACCTTGAGCACATCCTTGACTTTGGACAGACGGGCCACGACCCGGTTGAGGTGCTCTGTATTGTTGATGCCGATGGTCAGGCTGATGACGGCACAGTTGTTCTCCACCTGACGGGCGTTCATGGCGTAGATGGGGACGCGGATGTCAGCCAGTGCGGCCAGCACATCGGACAGCAGCTCGTTGCGGTTGAGGGCGATGATCTCCAGACCGGCCTTGTAGCTGTCCTTGACGCTGTCGGCCCAGTACGCCTTGACCCAGCGGGGGGCGTTGGAGGGATCTTTCATGCTGGACACCGCGTTGGCGCAGCTCTGCTTGTGGATGGAGACGCCGAAGCCCCGGGTGATAAAGCCCACGATGGGGTCGCCGGGCAGGGGCGAGCAGCACTTGGCAAACTTGATGGGGGTGTTGTCGAAGCCCTCCACCACCACGCCGTCGGTGGCGTGGACGCGGCTCAGATCGACCTTCGGCAGGTCCTCCACCGACTTGTTCTCAGCAGCCTCGGCGGCCTTGAGCTTCTGCCACTCCTCTTTGAGCTTGGGCAGGCAGTTGGCGATGGTCATGCCGCCGTAGCCGATGGCGGCGTAAATTTCCTCCGCGTTGTTCTGGCGCAGACGGCGGCTGCAGCTGCCCACGAACTCATCCAGCTGGTCGTCGGGGATGAAGATCATCTCCCGGCGCAGCTCTTTGGCCAGCGTGTCGCGGCCCTGCTGGATATTCTCTTCGCGGCGCATCTTCTTGAACCAGTTGCGTATCTTGCTCTTGGCCTCGCTGGTGCGCACGATCTTGAGCCAGTCGCGGCTGGGGCCCTTATCTGCCGGGCCCAGCAGCACCTCAATGATCTCGCCGGTAGCCACCACATGGTCGATGGGCACCATGCGGTTGTTCACCTTGCAGCCCACCATGCGGTTGCCCACTGCCGAATGGATGGCGTAGGCAAAGTCGATGCAGGTAGCACCGGTGGGCAGGTTGATGACATCACCCTTGGGGGTAAAGGCGAACACTTCTTCCGGCAAAAGGTCACTCTTCAAGTCGTGGAGCAGGTTGCCGGAATCCTCGCTCAGGCGCTGGTTTTCCAGCAGCTGGCTGACCCATGCCAGACGGTCGTCCAGCTTATCGTGGCCTTCGCGGCCTTCCTTGTACTTCCAGTGGGCGGCAACGCCGTACTCAGCCTGCTCGTCCATTTTGCGGGTGCGGATCTGCACCTCAAAGGGGATGCCCTCGTGCCCGATGACGGTGGTGTGCAGGCTCTGGTAGCCGTTGGGCTTGGGGGTGGAGATATAGTCCTTGAAGCGGTTGGGCAGCGGGTGGTACATATCATGGATGAGGCCAAGGGTGCTGTAGCACTCGGCCAGAGAGTCCAGAATGACACGAACTGCATAGATATCGTAGATCTCGTCGAAGGACTTATTCTGCATGATGGTCTTGCGGTAGATGCCGTAAATGCTCTTGACCCGGCGCTTGATGGTGGCACCCTCGATGCCGCTTTCCACCAGACGGCGCTCAATGACGCCGGACACCTTGATCAAAAACTCCTCACCGGCGCGCTCGCTGAGCATCCGGCTGATCTCGGCATAGCCCACGGGGTCCAGATAATGCAGGCTGCGATCCTCCAGCTCTTCCTTGACGTTCAGGATGCCAAGGCGGTTGGCGATGGGAGCGTACACCTCCATGGTTTCGCGGGCCTTATCGCGGCGCTTCTGCTCCGGCCAGGCGTCGCCGGTGCGCATATTATGCAGCCGGTCGCACAGCTTGATGATCATCACGCGGACATCGCGGCTCATCGCCAGCAGCATCTTGCGCAGGTTCTCGGCCTGCAATTCCTCAATATTGGAGAACTGGATCTTGGTCAGCTTGGTCACGCCGTCCACCAGCAGTGCCACTTCCTCGCCAAAGGCGGCTTTCAGGTCGTCCAGCGTGGTGGGGGTATCCTCCACTACGTCATGCAGCAGGGCGGCGGCGATGCTCTCGGAGTCCATGCCCAGATCCAGCACCAGCCGGGCGACTGCCAGCGGGTGGCAGATATAGGGCTCGCCGCTGCGGCGGCACACGCCATTGTGGGCGTTGTTGGCCAGCTCGTAGGCTTTTTGGATCATCTCCATATTGTAGGCTTTGCCGCTGGCCTGAATGGCCTCGCACAGCTTTTCCCACGTTACGATCTCCGGGCGCACCTCAGAGGGCAGCGCCCCCTCCGGTGCGTCTGCCAGCAGCGCCGTAGCGGCTACGGTGGCGGTCTCCTGCACTGGCTGGTGCAGATGAGTCTTGGCAGAGTAGCCATCCTCGTCCCGTACCGGAGCCGGGACCGGTGCAGTGTTTTTCTTTCCCTCAGGCATTTATAGTTCCTCCAGACATTTCAGGATGGGGGCATCGGCAAGGTTCTTTTTGCCTGCTGTCGGCACCAGCTCCCAGAACTTTGCCCCGCCTTTTTCCGCTGCGGTGATCAGTCCCACCTGCTCTAAGGCGGCAACTGCCACCAGCGTTTTGCCGGTCTGCTCCTCCCCCAGCTTTGCGCACAGGGGCTGCAGATCCTCGGCGTGCCAGCGGCGGGACTGCAATTCCCGGTACACGGCAATGATATCCGTACGGGCGGGGGCGATCTGTTTCTTTTGTTCTTCGGTCAGGGGGGTGCCCCGGCGCAGCGCCTGCACCAGTGCAGCTTGCCGCGCCAGTTCTGCGCCCAGCCCCGCCGGGTGCAGGTCGATGATGCGGCCGGAAAGCTGCGCACCCCGGGCGGACTCGTAGACCGAAAGGTTCAGCGCTGCGTCCACCACATCGCCCAGAGCGTAGGGCAGCTGTTCGGCGGGCATCCCGAACCAGACGGCGTACAGGCAGCTATTGCCCTGCCGCAGCCGCAGGCGGCTGTGCCGCCCCTCCGATACCGGGTATACGCCGTCCACCACGGCGCTTTGCAGCAGGAACACCGGGGTGGGGTTCTCTGCCCCGTAGGGTGCCAGCTGATCCAGATGGCGCACGCTCTCCACCGTGATACGGTCCAGATGGATGGTCACGTCACAGGTAAGGGGCGGAGTGTGCAGCACCGGGCACTCCCGGGCAGCCCAGTCGTTCAGGCGGCGGCGCAGCTCGGGCAGATTTTCTTCCCGGACGGAAAGTCCCGCCGCCATGGCATGACCGCCGTAACGCACCAGAAGGTCGGCACAGGAGCCGATGCAGGCGTGCAGGTTAAAGCCCTGCACGCTGCGCCCGCTGCCCTTGCCCTCGCCATGCTCGTCAATGGTGACCACGATGACCGGGCGTCCGGTGCGCTCCACCAGCCGGGACGCCACAATGCCGATGACGCCGGGATGCCAGTCCCGTCCCCACAGCAGCATGATGCGGTCGTCCAAGCGCTCGGGCTGCTGCTCCAGCAATTCCTCGGCGGCTTTGAAGATCTGCTGCTCGGTCTCCTGCCGATGAGCGTTGATCTCGTTGAGTTTATGCGCCAGCTCCTCGGCTCTGTCCGGGTCCTCGCAGAGCACCAGCTGCAAGGCGGTGACGGCGTTATCCATGCGGCCTGCCGCATTGATGCGGGGCGCGATGGCGTAGCTGATATTCTCGGCGGTGATGGGCTTGCCCGCAAGGCCGACTTCCTCTAAAAGTGCCCCAAAGCCGGGGCGGTCGGTCTGTTGCAGCTGCCGCAGCCCGGCCTTGACAAGGGTGCGGTTCTCCCCCACCAGCGGCATCACGTCCGCCACAGTGCCCACGGCGGCAAGGTCGCCGCAGTAATCCAGCATTTCCTCCGGTGGGCAGCCGTCCAGCGCAGCGCAGAGCTTGAAGGCTACGCCTGCGCCGCACAGCCCCTTGAAGGGGCTGTGGTCGTCCTCCCGGCGGGGGTCCACCACGGCCACGGCCTTGGGCAAAGTCTCCGGCGGCAGATGGTGGTCGGTAATGATCAGGTCCATACCCAGCGAAGCCGCAAAGTCGGCTTCCTCCACGGCAGAAATGCCGTTATCTACGGTCACGATAAGGGTGCAGCCCTTGTTGTGCATGGACTGGATGGCGTTTTTGGACAGGCCGTAGCCGTCCCCCTCGCGGCTGGGCAGCATACACTTGACGGTCGCGCCCATGCCCTTGAGGTGCTGGTACAGCAGGGCGGTAGCGGTCACGCCGTCCACGTCGTAATCGCCGAACACGGCGATGGTCTCGCCGTTGTCGATGGCCTGCCAGATGCGCTGACAAGCGGCGTCCATGTCGGTCAGCAGGGCGGGGTCGGAAAGTTCCTCCTCCCCTGCCAGCAAGGTAAGCGCTTCGGCGGGGTCGGTGATGCCCCGGGCAGCAAGGATGCCCGCCAGCAGGGCGTTTTCCTTCTGCTGGGCAGCCAGCACGGCCTTATATTTTTCGTCTGACCACGGCGCTTCGTCCATGGCCTGCTCTTCCAGCTGTGCTGCTGCCTGCTCCGCAATGGCGGCAGTCAGTTCCCGCACAGCGGCGCGGTCCAGCGGTTTTTGTTCCCAAGCACGGTAGGTCATTCAAATTCCCTCCCGGTCAGGCCGTCGTTGGCCAGCATTCCCTGCAAAGCGGCGATCTCGGAAGAAATATCCATGGCTACGTCCGAAAGCAGATTGTTGTACAGGTTCTCATACGCCTGATTCAAGGTATGCAGGATGCCTGCGATGTCCCGGCGGATGGTCTCGGCGTTTTCGCCCTGCTGCCCCTGCACGTCGTTATAGGTGTGCAGCAGCTTGAGGGTGGTGGGGATATAATATTCCGCAAAACGGCGGGTCTTGGGCTGACTTTCCGGGTGTGCCTCCAGCCAGTCGCAGATGGCGGTAGTGGTCTTGTGCATGGCCGCCAGTTCCTCCCGCGCCTGTGCGTCCTGCATGAGCTGCTGCTCTTTTTCCAGCACGGCAGCAAAGCGGCGGGCGGTATCGAGATTGAGCGGAGCATCGCCGGTTTCTTCATTTTCCGGCTGCGGCTGCGCAGCGGCTGCGGCGGCTTTTTCCTTGGCGGCGCGGTAGTCCTCTGCCGTCAGGTAGAGCGTTTCGGTCTCATCGTCCAGCCATGCGTTCAGCCAGCCCTTATGGATGTAGCTGCGCAGCCTTTTCAGCGCTTTTTTCTTGGTCTGGTGGGTCAGGTCGGCCAGCATCGAAACAGGCAGGCCCTTATGGTAGTCCACGCTGTCGGCGTAGTCGGCAAACTGGCCCATCTGTCTGCCCGCCTTCATCCGGGCTGCACCACAGGCCGTCATCCAGCCAAAGCCCGCCGTGGCAAGGCCCAGCACGCTGCTGACGATGCCCAGCACGTTGTAGGCGGTGTTCATAACATAGTCCGTGCCTGTCATCAGGATGCCGCCGCCCTCAGTAGCCGACACCACAACGTCACCCAAAGCAGCCGGCGAAATAGTGCCCAGCCCGATGAGGCAGCCCAGCGTCCCCAGCCCGAAGATCACCGCAAAGGTGATGCCCACAGCCAGCAGGGTGCAGCCTGCGCTATGGCGTTTTTGGGCGCTGATACGGATACTTTCCACCGGGGTAGGCTCCGGCTTTGCAAAGATCTGCCGGAACCAGTCGGGCATACCGGTGGGGTCGGCAGCACCTTCGCGGAAAGACTGCTTTGCATCCCCGTAGGGATAACCTCTGCGCCCCTGCCGGAAAGCCTTTGCGGCCTCTCCGATGCCGTAGTTGGCTGCATGGACGGCGGCCTTGCCCACATCCCACGCCCGGTCACCGATGTCCATGCCCCTGCCCTCAAAGCCGTGGGCAAAGGCATCGGTCATGGTGTCGCCAAAGGCGCGCAGCTGGTCTTCCAGCTCCTGCTGTACCTGCCGGCCTTCGTTATTTCGGTTATCGTTTTCACGATCGTACATCAAAATTTTCTCACCCTTCTGCCGGTGCATACCGGCTGATGATGGCGCGGGCCACCCGCAGGCCATCCACGGCGGCGCTCATGATGCCGCCCGCATATCCCGCGCCCTCGCCGCAGGGGTAAAGCCCTGCCAGCTGGGTGCACACAAAGTCCTCTTCCCGCTTGAGTCGCACCGGGCTGCTGGTGCGGGTCTCAAGGCCGGTCAGGATGGCGTCCGGCGCAGTGTAGCCCGCGATTTTGCGCTCGTAGGCGCGCAGACCCGCCCGCAGGGTATCTGCCAGCTCCCCGGGCAGCAGTGCGCCCAGGTCTGCGGCAGTCACGCCGCGGTCGTAGGTGGGCTGCACGCTGCCAATATGCAGCTGCCCGCGCCCTTCCAGAAAGCTTTGCACATTCTCCGCCGGGGCAGCGTAAGCCCCGGCGGCACGACCGGCGGCGTAGGCCTTTGCTTCCAGCTCCCGTTGGAAGGCAATGGCGCGGCGGGGGTCGTTGGCAAAGTCTGCCCCGCCTACGCTGACCACCACCGCCGCATTGGCGTTTTTGCCGCTGCGGGCGTGGTAGCTCATGCCGTTGGTCACAACGCGTTCTTCCTCACTGGCCGAAGCCACTACCTGACCGCCGGGGCACATACAGAAGGTGTACACGCACCGGTCGCCGACATGCTGGGAAAGCTGGTATTCGCCCCGGGGCAGCGCCGGATGCCCGGCAGCTTCATGGTACAGGCTTTTTTCGATCTCGGTTTGCAGGTGCTCGGCGCGGAAACCCACGCTGAAAGGCTTGCATTCCAGCACAAGGCCGCTATCCATCAGCATGCTGAACGTATCCCGTGCCGAGTGCCCCACTGCAAACACCAGTGTCTCGCAGGCAAAGCTGCCGTTTGTAGTAGTGATGCCCACAAGTCGTCCGTTTTTTCGCTCCAGTCCGGTGAGCGCGGTGTTGAAGTGCACCTCGCCGCCCAGAGATTCGATCTCCTTGCGGATGGAGGTAATGACACCGCGCAGCAGGTCGGTGCCCACATGGGGCTTTTGCTTCCATGCGATCTCTGCCGGGGCACCGTGCTGCAAAAACACCTCGGTGACAAAATCACACAGTTCATCCCCGATGCGGGTGGTCAGCTTGCCATCCGAGAAGGTGCCCGCGCCGCCCTCGCCGAACTGGATGTTGGCGTTGGGGTCCAGCTGACCGGTGGCGGAAAAGTGCTCCACCGCCTGCACACGGGCATCCAGCGCAGGGCCGCGCTCCAGCACGATGGGGCGGTAGCCCTGCCGTGCCAGCAGCAGGGCCGCAAACAGCCCCGCCGGGCCCAGTCCGCACACCACAGGGCGGTGCGCAAGCGGCTGCGTACCCGCGTGCAGGGTAAAGTCTGCCCGGCGGTGCAGGACAGCGTCCGGGCAGCGGGCTGCAAGGGCGGCCTCCTCCCCGGGCTGCTTGAGGGTGACCGCCACGGTATATACCAGTTTGGGCTGGCCGTGGCGGGCATCCACCGAAAGCTTTGCCACGCCGGTGTGCTCTACCTTGCTGCGGGGCACCCGCAGAGTGTGCAGCGCCTTTTCAAATGCCTGCGGCTCTGCGGCAGAGAGGGGTAGGCGGATGTTGCGAACCAGAATCATTTGTTGTGTTTTCCTTTAAATTTAGTTGCTTTCAATGCGGCATTGCAGCACATAGCTGCCCAGTGCAAAAATCTTGCCGTTGGAGGGCACATATAGCCGACAGGCAATGTTTTGCTGGCCAGTGGCCACGGCAAAGTCCTCGGCGTCGATCTCAATGACCACCTGCTCGGGGGTCAAAGTTTCCATAGCGCCCTTGGGGCCGCAGAGGATCACGTTCATCAGCCGCTCGGTCTCCACCGTCAGCTGATAGGTGGCGGGCAGATTGACCACCTGCACACAGCTGGAGGGCAGGTTCATGGTCTTGGTCTCCAGCCCGGAGCAGTCAAAGCTGACCGTGATGGTGGAGATATTGTCCAGCAGATAGATATCTGTCGGCAGCTCGATGGGCATCTCGTACACCTTGTTCAGACTGAATGTGGAAAGGTCGATGGTGCCGATGGACAAAGTGGACAGTGCATCGATCTTTTCTGCCGGGCCTGCCACCTTGAGCTGCTTGCAGCTGAGGGCATAGCTCAGCACCGAGTTATCGAACCCGCGCGGCGCGTTGATAAAATTCACCTTCACCGGCAGGGTCGCCGTCTTGTACACTTGCAGCGTCACGTCCACATTGCTTTCTTCCAGCGTGGTGTACTGGAACTTGACCTCCTTGCCGCCGCTGGTGTAGAAGCGCAGAGGGGTGTTCAGCGTGACCGACTCGGTCAGCTCGCTGTTATAGGATGCCTCGGCGGTGCAGGTAGCCACCTTGCTCAGTTCGCTGCTAGGACCGGACAGGGTGACGGTCTCCTTGGAGACCTCGGTACTGTAAAGGATATAGCCATCCGCAATGCGCAAATAGTTGGTGGTAGCGGTAACAGGCAGGGTCTTTTCCTCCACCACGTCAAATACCACGTCCACCGTGTTGTCGCTGCCTTCCATGGTCACGGTCACACCATTGAGCAGACCGTTTGCGCCGCGTACTAGCAGCCGCAGGGTCTTTTCGCCGCTGTCGCGCACGCTGGACCAGTCCGGGTAGACCACAAAGTCCGACGCGCTGAGCCCGCCGATGGTGTAGCCATCGCCGGAGAGCTTCAGGTTCACGGTCTTGTCCTCGGCACTGACAATGCTTAAACCCCGGGAGGTATAGGCAGCGGAATCGTAGGTATAATCCACCGGCACATTATAAATAGTGTTGGTGGTGCCGGGCTGAACGATGATGGTGACCACCATCCATGCAACGATGGCACCCAGCACAGACAGTGCCAGCCGGACGCGGCGGTCATCCAGAAGATTTTTCTTTTTGCGGACGGCAGGCTTTGCGCCATTCGTCTTGTTCGGCTGGTTGCTCATTGCTGCTCGTCCTCCCCCTTCTGGCTGATCCAGTTCCACAGCTTTTTCGCCTGCTCCACCCAACTGTCGGCGGTGTTCTTTTCCACCGTGGACTCCTTGGGGATCATCTCGTCGATGAGGCGGGTATACAGGCTCTGGCGGTCAAAATGACGGATCAGCACACCATTTTTGGCCATGGAGATGATGCCGGTCTCCTCACTGACCACGATGGCAATGGCATCGGAGTTTTCCGCAATGCCAAGGCAGGCGCGGTGGCGGGTGCCCATATCCTTGCCCAGATCCAGATTGTTGGAAAGGGGCAGCACGCAGCCCGCCGCCTTGATGCGGCCGTTTTCGATGATAGCGGCACCGTCATGCAGAGGTGTGCCCTCGTAGAAGATGGTGCCCAGCACCTCCAGATTGACCGCGCTATTCACCGGGGTGCCGGTGCGCACGATCTCGGAAAGGTTGGTGTGGCGCTCCAGCACGATGAGGGCGCCGGTCTTGGTCTCAGAGAAGCGCTCGGCTGCATCGCAGATGGCAATGATGGCGCTGCGCCATGCGCCCTTGAGACTGGGGTCGTTGTAGCGTCCCTTTACGTTGAACAGCTTGGAAGCCCATTGGTCGGTCTGACCCATGCGCTCCAGTGCGCGGCGGATCTCAGGCTGGAACAGCACCACAAGGGTAAGCAGACCGACTTGCAGCAGCGAGTTGAGCAGCCAGGTAACGGTGCGCATATTCAGGGTGTTGGCTACCAGATACACGACCATGACCAGCAGCGCACCCTTGGCCAGCTGCCCGGCGCGGGTGCGGTTGATGATGCCCAGCAGCTGGTAGATCAGGAACGCGATGATGATGATATCCAGCAGATCAACGATCTTGAAGGTCTGAAAATTGGCGATGATCGCATTCAGTGTCATGCGTGTGTGCCCCCTTACACAGCTTCGATCAGGGCGACGGCGTGGGCAGCAATGCCCAGTCCCTCGCCGGTAAAGCCCAGATGCTCCTCCGTGGTGGCCTTTACGCTTACCGCCTCTACCGGCAGGCCGAAAGCCGCCGCCAGATTGGCACGCATGGCCGGGATATGGGGTGCAAGCTTGGGGCGCTGGCACAGCAGAGTGGCATCGATGTTCTCAATGCGCCAGCCATGCTCCTTGAGGATCTGCGCCACGCGGCAGGCCAGCTTCAGGCTGTCGGCACCGGCGTACTCCGGGTCATTGTCCGGGAAATGCTGGCCGATATCCCCCAGCGCCGCAGCGCCCAGCACAGCATCCATCACCGCATGGGTCAGCACGTCTGCATCCGAATGCCCCAGCAGGCCTTTTTCAAAGGGGATCTCCACCCCGCCAAGGATCAGCTTGCGCTGCTCTACCAAACGATGTACATCATAGCCGTGTCCAATACGCATTTCCGTTTCCTTCCTCTGTGCCGGGCGGGGCAGATCCTCCCGGGTGGTGATCTTCAGGTTTGCATAGTCGCCCTGCGTCAGCTGCACCGGGCGTCCGGTCAGCTCAAACAGGCTGCAATCATCGGTAACAAGGCGGGCGCGGGTCTCGTCCAGTTCTTCCAGCGCCGCAAGGTACGCTGCACGGTCAAAGCACTGGGGGGTCTGCACCGCATACAGGGTGCTGCGGTCAGGGGTAGCGTGCACCGCGCAGTCCGGGGGCACGGTTTTGCCATCGCCCCGAGCAGCGGCCTTGATGGTATCCTTCACCGGCACCGCGGGGGCTGCCGCGCCACACCGGGCGGCAGCTTCTAGCGCCGCTGTAATGACCACTGCACTCACAAAGGGGCGGGCGGCATCGTGCACTGCCACCAGCTCTCCGTGCGCAGCCAGCACACCGTTTTTTGCACTCTCAGCGCGGGTAGCCCCGCCCACTACGATCTGCACAGGCTTTGGGCAATCCGCCGCCTGCTGCGCCACAAACTCCCGGTTTTTGCCCGCCACCAGCACAAGCTCGGTGATCTGCGGGCACTGAGCAAAGGCGCGGATGCTGCGATGCAGCACCGTTTCGCCTCCCAGATCAAAGCTGAGCTTATCAAAACCCATGCGGGTCGAGCTGCCCGCCGCCACCAATACTGCTGATACAGTTTTTTCCATCTCTTCCACCTACCCTGCCGCTGTGCCGCGCTGCACGCCCACAGCTGCTTATAATAAACCATGTTTTATTATAGCGTATCACAGCGCAAACTTCAACCGATTTTACACAGCAAAAGTGCATCTGTGCTGCATAAAGTCCTGCGGTCTGTCCTGAAAGGGCAGTCACCCAGAGTGTGCGCTTTCGCCCCCTCAGGCGCGTCAGCGCCTGAGGGGGTATTAAGGGGTGGCAGGCTGACCCCTTCCGTCTGCTCACTACGTTCGCAGCCACCTTCCCCAAGGGGACGGCTTTTCGCGGTGGCGGTAAACTTTGCGGCACCTCCATAAGGCTTTTGCTCCGGTCAACTGTCTGCTGAACGCAAAAAAGGGCTGCTGCACAAAAACGTGCAGCAGCCCCGCAGATGCTTTGGGATAGTTTTACTTCAGGATGGGCTCAATGGCGGCAGCCAGAGCGTCCTTCTGTGCCTGAGCTTCAGCCAGATCCTTGCCCAGCGTGGTGAAGTAGGTCTTGATCTTCGGCTCGGTGCCGGAGGGACGCACCACCACGGTAGCGCCGTTTTCCAGCGTGTAGATCAGCACGTTGGCAGCGGGCAAGCCAGTCTCTTCCGGCTTCTTGTAATCGGTCACCTTGACCACCTTATGGCCAGCCAGCTCCACAGGGGGCTGGTCACGCAGCTTCTGCATGATAGAAGCCATCTTCTCCATGCCGGTCAAGCCGGGGAACTCGAAGCTGTCCACCTTGTTCAGGTAGCGGCCGTACTGAGCGTAGATCTCTTCCAGACGCTGCTTGATGGAGGAACCGATGCTGCGGTAGTAAGCAGCCATCTCGCAGATGAGCATGGAGCCGATGACGGCGTCCTTATCGCGGACGTAGGGGCCAGCCAGATAGCCGTAGCTCTCCTCAAAGCCGAAGATGAAGCGGTCGACCTCACCGGCAGCCTCGAGGTTGGCGATCTGGTCGCCGATCCACTTGAAGCCGGTCAGCACATTGCGCATCTCCACGCCGTAGTGCTTTGCCACAGCGTCTGCCAGCGGAGTGGACACGATGGACTTGACTGCCACGGGGTTCTTGGGCATGGTGCCCTTCTCGATACGGCCTGCGCAGATGTAATCCAGCAGCAGAACGCCCATCTCGTTGCCGGACACCAGCTCATAGCTGCCATCCGGGCACTTCATGGCAATGCCCACGCGGTCGGCGTCGGGGTCGGTAGCCAGCATCAGGTCGGCACCGGTCTTGGTGGCCAGTTCCAGACCCAGCTTCAGTGCCTCGAAGATCTCGGGGTTGGGATAGGAGCAGGTGGTGAAGTATCCGTTGGGGTACTCCTGCTCGGGCACGATGGTGATATCGGTGATGCCCATATCATTGAGCACATGGGTCACGGGCACAAGGCCGGAGCCGTTCAGCGGGCTGTACACCAGCTTCAGACCGGCAGTCTTGCACAGACCCGGGCGCACCTGACGTGCTTCAATGGCATCGTACAGAGCCTTTTTGCAGTCATCGCCCACAAAGCGGATCATGCCGTTCTCCACGCCCTCGGCGAAGGAGATGTACTTTGCGCCGGTGAGCACATCGGTCTTCTGGATCTCGTCGTAGACGATGGCGGCGGCGTCATCGGTCATCTGGCAGCCGTCGGGGCCGTAGGCCTTGTAGCCGTTGTACTTGGCGGGGTTATGAGAAGCGGTGACCATGATGCCCGCATTGCACTCATAGTAACGGGTGGCAAAGCTCAGGGCCGGGACAGGCATCAGAGCATCATAAATGCGCACCTTGATACCGTTTGCGGCCAGAACGCCGGCGGCAGTCTTGGCAAAGACGTCGCTCTTCAGGCGGCTGTCGTAGCTGATGGCCACGGTCTGGCTGCCGCCCTGGGTCTTGACCCAGTTTGCCAGGCCCTGGGTGGCCTGACGCACGACGTAGATGTTCATGCGGTTGGTGCCAGCGCCCAGCACGCCGCGCAGGCCGGCGGTGCCGAATTTCAGTGCAACGGCAAAGCGGTCCTTGATCTCGTCGTCGTTTCCCTCGACCTTGGCCAGCTCCGGCTTCAGATCTGCGTCCTCCAGATCCGCTGCCAGCCAGCGCTTATACTCATCCTGATACATATTGCACACCTTACCTTTATAATTTTTGACCATAATGGACAAATTCATCCAAGTCTACTTATAATATAAGCTTTTATACGCTTTGTGTCAATTCAGGATTATGTACCAAGTTTCCCCCCTCAAAACCAGCAAATGCCACAAATCGTGCAGGCTTTCCGCTCTCCTGCTGCCCATTTGCAGCCGTGCAGGGCCAGTACACCTGCCCTGCGTCGTCCAGTACATCCAGCCAGTGGCCCAGCCCTACTCCATTTTCGCACAGATACCGCATCAGGGACATCAGCCGCCCGAAGTCGCCCACCGGGCAGATGACCTGCTCCGTGACACACTCTTCTCCCTGCTGCCGCCGCACTGCCAGTACAACACCCTCTTCCTCTACGCTTGCGCTGTAGTACAGCGTGTGTGCAAGCTGAAAGCCTTCGATACTGGAATAGGGCCTGGTGTAACAGCAGTACTCTTTCGCAACCATAAGATTCTTCCTCCAATTACAGATGGTTCGCGTTTCGTTGACATCTCACATGCCCTTTAATATAATAGATTCAACCAGAAAATTGTGTCGAACTTGGGCATCTGCGCCCTGTCTTTACCATTTCTTAGTCAGTTCTTAGCCAACCATTCTATGCTTTTTGTCTGTTATCTCAGAAGAAATTTCGAAATACCGCAAAAAATTCCGTCATCTCCTTTTATGGATGGTCTCTGCCGCCCCATCGGGCAGAAAGGAGCGCCCATGTACGCAGTCCTCAAGAGCTTCGGCCTCAAGGGCCTCAACGGCTTCCCCGTGGAAGTCGAGGCCGACATCTCGGGCGGGATGCCCGCCCTCTCCATCGTCGGCCTGCCGGACTCCGCCGTCCGGGAGAGCGGCGACCGCGTCCACGCAGCCCTGAAAAATCTGGGCTTCAAGTGGCCTGACCGCCGCATCACCATCAACCTCGCTCCCGCCGACGTCCGCAAGACCGGCCCGGTGTATGACCTGCCCCTGCTGCTGGCGGTGCTGGCCGCTTCCGGGCAGCTGGAGCCGCCGCCGAAGGACACGGCCTTTCTGGGGGAGCTGGCACTGGACGGCAGTCTCCGCCCGGTGTCCGGCGTCCTGCCCATGGCGCTGGAGGCTGCTGCCGGCGGTGTGCGGGCGCTCTATGTCCCTGCCGAGAACGCTGCCGAAGCCGCTGAAGCCTGCGGCAGCGAGATGCAGGTCTACCCTGCCGCAACGGCCCGTCAGGTCGTGGATGCACTGCGGGGCATCCAGCCCATCCTGCCTACGATGCCTGTCCCCTTCGACCCTGCCGATGCGTGGAGCCAGGTTCCCGATTTCGCTGACGTCTGCGGCCAGCCGCTGGCCCGCCGGGCGATGGTCATCGCGGCTGCGGGCGGACACAACGTCCTGCTCGTCGGTGCGCCCGGCACCGGCAAATCCATGCTGGCCCGCCGCCTGCCCGGCATCCTGCCTCCCCTGACCCGGGAAGAAGCTGTGGAGACGACGAAAATTTATTCCATCGCCGGGCAGATGCCCGCAGGCCGGGGCCTCGTGACGGCACGGCCCTTCCGCAGCCCCCACCACTCGGCCAGTTCGGCTGCGCTGGCGGGCGGCGGAGCGCAGTTCCGCCCCGGCGAGTGCAGTCTGGCCAACTGCGGCGTCCTCTTCCTCGACGAGCTGCCCGAGTTCTCCCGCGAGAGCCTCGAAGTGCTGCGCCAGCCCCTCGAGGACGGCTGCATCACGGTCAGCCGGGCCGCCGGAAGCGCCACTTATCCCAGCCGCTTCCAGCTCGTCGCCGCCATGAACCCCTGCAAATGCGGCTACTACGGCCACCCTACCCGGGCCTGCACCTGTTCGCCCAGCGCGGTGCGGCAGTACCGCAGCCGGGTGTCCGGCCCGCTGCTGGACCGCATCGACCTCTGCGTCGAGATGGACCCGGTGGCCTTCGATGAACTGCATGGCGCTGCCCCTTCCGAGAGCAGCGCCGAGCTGCGGAAACAGGTCCTTGCTGCCCGGGCCATCCAGGCCCAGCGGTACGCTGCTCCCGGCTACGAGGATGTGCGCTGCAACGCCCAGCTCACCGCCGGGCAGGTGCGGCGCATCTGCCGGATGACCCCCGCCGCTGAACAGCTCCTGCGGGCCTCCTACGAGACGCTGGGCCTTTCGGCCCGCGCCCACGACCGCATCCTCCGGGTGGCCCGCACCATTGTCGACCTCTCCGGCAAGCGCCTCCTCGACGAGGATTCGCTGCTCGAGGCTCTGCAATACCGTGCGCAGGAAAAGGTCGAGCTGACGTTCTGATACAGACAAAGATCCCCCGGCTGGACCGGGGGATTTTTTGCGTTATAAAACTTTTAGAATCTTCTCCACGCATCGGGCAGGAAGAGCACCAGCATCGGGAAAATTTCCAGACGACCGGCCAGCATATCGAAGATGAGCACCAGCTTTGCAAAGTTGGAGTAGGCCCCGAAGTTCATCATGGGACCCACCTGATTGAGGCCGGGGCCGATGTTGTTCAGGGTGGCGGCGACGGAGGTGAAGTTCGTCACCATGTCAAAGTCGTCCAGACTGACAAGCATGAAACTCGCCGCAAAGATGAAGATGTAGGCCGCCAGAAAGACGTTGGTGGTGCGGATGGTCTCATGATTGACCAGCTTGCCGTCCATCCGGACGGGGGCCACCACCTGCGGGTGGAGAGCCTGCTTCAGCTTGCCCAGCAGGAGGAAGCGGGTCCCCTTGATGCCGCCGCCGGTGCTGCCCGCGCAGGCACCCACGAACATCAGCAGCACCAGCACCTCTTTTGCCAGCGTGGGCCAGAGGTCGAAATCACAGCTGGAAAAGCCGGTGGTGGTGATGATGGAGCCGACCTGGAAGGCCGCATGGCGCAGCGCCTCGCCGAAGGTGCCGTAGAGGCTGCGGATGTTCACCGTGATGACGGCCACCGCCGCCAGAATGATGGCGAAATAGGCGCGGACTTCCTCGCTGGACGCTGCGCGGCGGAACCGGCGCAGCAGCATCAGAAAATAAGCGTTGAAGTTGACGCCGAAG
>ENA-OVGM01001721-OVGM01001721.1-human-gut-metagenome-genome-assembly--contig:-NODE-1721-length-16783-cov-4.371593_pt1 | contig 16783 bp, 16 predicted proteins | sample MGYA00237773_ERZ505425 | MGnify/ENA primary metagenome ERZ505425 (study PRJEB26158, sample SAMN06016407) | human gut metagenome | biome: human gut; feature: ankylosing spondylitis patient; material... | reverse complement strand
AATTTATGCGGGAGTATAAATTCAGTGCTGGCTAGACACTACTTTTACTCCCACAGTCTAAAAAATATAAAAAGAGGATTAAATTATTTTGATAATTTTTTCCTCTTTTTTAAAGATTATTTACACAAAAACATATTCATTTAAGACAAATTAGTATTTAGAAGAACTTTGACTTTTACCTTTTTAGTTTTATAAGTAAAGTCTTTAATTAGTTCTAAAAGTTTAGGATTAGGTTTAAGTTCTTGGGTAATTTTAAATTCAAGCATAAAAAATGTCCTCCTTCCTAGAAAGAGAACATTATATTTTTATAAAATAAAAACTTACGAACTTTAATTAGTCCGTAAGTTGTCTTCATATGGAGCGGGTGATGGGAATCGAACCCACACAGCCAGCTTGGAAGGCTGGAATTCTAACCATTGAACTACACCCGCAAACAACATTCAGTATTTTAGCAAACAAAATGCAAAAAGTCAATATAAAACTCTAAATTTATGTTTTCACATATTTATTTTGGACTCGTTTTATGTTATACTGCTAAACGAAGAGCTATGCTAAAGCTATATTTTATATACAGGAGATCAGACTATGCAGGTTACAAGACAGATTACAAATGACATCACCTATGTCGGTGTGAGCGACAGACGTCTTTCGCTGTTTGAAAATATTTTCCCCATACCGCGCGGTGTTTCATACAATTCTTACATTATAAATGATGAAAAAACGGCACTTATAGATGCCGTGGATTATGATTCGAGTCGTGTTTTCGTTGAGAACGTGAAGGCTGCGCTTAATGGCAAAACGCTTGATTATATTGTTGTGAATCATATGGAACCGGATCATGCAGGCAGCTTAAGGCTGATTTGCGACCTCTATCCCGACGCGGCTTTAGTCGCAACCAAAAAGGCTGTCGATATGATGGCGCAGTTTTTCGGTGATGAGCTTAAAAATGAGAAAATAGTCGTAAAAGAGGGCGATACCGTGTCCCTCGGTAAACATGAGCTGTCGTTTTATACGGCGCCTATGGTTCATTGGCCTGAGGTTATGGTGACGTATGAAAGCTTTGAAAAAGTTCTTTTCAGCGCGGACGCATTCGGTGCATTCGGCGCGCTGAACGGCAACATATTCAACGACGAATACGATATTGACCGTGATTGGCTTCCGGATTATCGCAGATACTATACAAATATTTGCGGCAAATACGGTATGCAGGTGCAGTCGCTTCTCAAAAAAGCTTTGACGCTCGATATTCAGATGATATGCCCTTTGCACGGACCGGTTTGGCGCTCAAATCTTGTTTATATCATAAATAAATATGATATTTGGAGTAAATATGAGGCTGAGGGCAATTCGGTTATGATAGCTTATGCGTCGATTTACGGCAATACCGAAAATGCCGCATATTATCTTGCAAATGAATTGTCAAAGCTCGGTGTTAAGGATATCGCCATGTATGACGTCTCTTCGACCGACGTGTCTTATCTCATTTCAGAGACCTTCCGCTGCAGTCACATAGTGTTGATGTCGGCTACATACAATCTTGAGATTTATCCCAAGATGGACGATTATATTTCGGATATGAAACGCCTTAATGTTTCAAATAAGACGTTTGCGATAGTTGATAACGGAACATGGGCGCCCACCGCCGGCAAAAAAATGCGCGAGGCTGTAGAAACGCTTAAAAGCTGTAAAATCTGCGAGAATACCACTACGATAAAATCAGCGGTTAATGGCGGCAATGCAGCAGCCCTTGCAGCCTTGGCGAAGGAAATTGCGGCAGAAATACAAGGCTGATAAAAAATATACTTGACATACCGTTCGGCAATCTGATATAATTTCTATGTAAACGACCTGCTCGTAAAGTCGAGCAGGAAGTTTTTACACCAAACGGTTAGCATATGCTAACCGACTTGAAGCGTAGAATTATTAAATCGGTGCCATATGCGGAGCTTAAATTCCCTTGACGGTGCCGCAATAAATCCGCCGCATAGAGCGGTTTTTAAAAAGCTCTTGTGGTTAGCAAACGCTAACCACGTGGACTGTGTTACGGATTTTGATATAAGAGAGGAGTGACCGATTTTGTCCGAAGAAACGGTTATTAACTGCTGTTCACCATGCCTTGCCGGTCTTAAAACCGGAAATCTGTTTTCCAGCAAGGTTGACGATAAAAACGAATTGCTTCGCTCGGTTCGCGAGCTGAATCGGCGGATTGTGCCTCGCGGGCTTCGCATTATTCCGGTTAAAATCACAAAAACAAGGGCGCTGATATATCTGTACAGACCCGACAGGCTCGAAAAAGACCTTGCCGACAAAACCGCTGCCGAGCTGCTGTCGGAGAGGGCTTACCCCGTGGGCTGTACCGAAAGATGTGTGGCGGAGCTCATAAGACGTGTCAGGCACGAAGAGGATTTTCCGCACGAAATAGGACTCTTTCTGGGTTATCCGTCTGAGGATGTCAGCGGCTTTATAAAGCACGGCGCAAAAAATTCAAAATGCGTCGGCACTTGGAAGGTTTACGGTGATGAAGCGGAGGCTCAGAAAAAATTCAAGCTTTATAAAAAATGCACAAGAGTGTATAAAGACGCTTACAAAAAGCACAATTCATTTGAACGCCTTGTTGTGAGCAGTCATAATAAATAATTTGAAAGGATATGATAAAATGAGTAAGGTAGCAGTAGTATATTGGAGCGGAACGGGAAATACCGAGGTAATGGCTTCGGCCGTGGTTGACGGTGTTCGCGAGGGCGGCGCTGAGGCAGAGCTTTTTACGGCTTCCGAGTTTGATGCGTCAATGCTCTCCTCTTTTGACGCTGTGGCGTTCGGATGTCCGTCAATGGGCAGCGAACAGCTTGAGGACAGCGAGTTCGAGCCTATGTTTAATTCGTGCGAGGGTGATCTCGGAGGCAAAAAAATTGCGCTCTTCGGCTCCTACGGTTGGGGCGACGGCGAATGGATGAGAAGCTGGGAGGAGACTTGCACAGCAGACGGTGCAGTGCTTGTGACAGAGTCGGTGATATGCAACGACGCTCCCTCTGATGATGCAATCGCAGAGTGCAAGGTGCTCGGTGCGGCTCTTGCAGCCGTCTAATAATGAAATAAGCCGATTTTTATCGGGTTATTATAAAGCGTTGTCGCCGAAAAATGAAGCTCCGAGGCTTGTTTAAGTAAAAAACCGCAAAGTAAAAACTTTACGGTCTTTGCTCAGCCTCTTCGGCGACAATTGATAAAAATAAGACCCACTGTGAATCTTCCTCCTTGAATTTTTTTCACAGCGGGTCTTTTTTTATTAGATTTTGAAGTAATCTACCGCATTTATAAACATACGGTTATCTTTGTTGCCGTCGACGTTTTTATATACGTTATCGGAGAAGCGTTCGGAATGACCCATCTTACCGAATACTCTTCCGTCCGGCGAGGTTATGCCCTCGACCGCCTCAAAGGAGCCGTTCGGATTGAATCTGATGTTCATGGTGGGCTTTCCGTTTTCGTCAACGTACTGCGTTGCAATCTGACCGTTTTCCGCAAGTGAGCGGAAAAGCTCTTTCGGGCAAACAAACCTGCCTTCGCCGTGAGAAATCGCAACAGTATGTATATCGCCTACATTTGAGGACGACAGCCACGGAGACTTGTTTGAGGCAACTCTCGTGTTGACAAGTCTTGACTGATGTCTGCCTATGGTGTTAAAGGTAAGCGTCGGTGTGTCGGCACTCGGCTCTATGATTTCACCGTAGGGGACAAGACCGAGTTTTATGAGTGCCTGGAAGCCGTTGCAGATACCGGCCATAAGTCCGTCACGTTCTTTTAACAGTGCGTGGACTTTTTCTTTTATGACGGGATTGCGGAAGAATGCGGTTATAAATTTACCGCTGCCGTCCGGCTCGTCGCCGCCGGAGAAGCCGCCGGGAATGAATATTATCTGCGAAGCTTCAATTTTTTCGGCGAAAACATTTACGCTCTCGGTTACGTCAGATGCAGAGAGGTTTTTGATTACCATAACTTCGGGGTCTGCGCCGGCGTTAATAAACGCCCTTGTTGTATCGTATTCGCAGTTCGTTCCGGGGAATACGGGAATCAAAACCTTGGGCTTTTTGATGCCGATTTTGGGCGAAATGCACGTTTTTGCCGTAAAGCTGTATGCGTTTACAGCCTTTTCGGGAGTCTTAATGTTGCAGGCAAATACGGGTTCAAGCTTGTTCTCGTATACTTTTTGGATTTCGTTGAGGTCGATTTTTTCAATGCCTATCTTTACGGAATAATCCATGGTCGTTTCGCCGAGGAGAACCGCGTCGTCAAGCTCACAGGCGGCCTCTATAACAAACGAGCCGTAGCTGTAATCATATATCTTGTCCGCCGGGAATCTCTTGTCAAAAGCAAAGCCTATTTTGTTTCCGAAGCAGGCTTTCATAACGCCCTCGGCAATGCCTCCGTAAGACGGGGTAAATACGGCGAGAGCCTTTTTCTCCTTAATGAGCTTTTCGACTCTTGCAAATACCGCTTTAAGGCTCTCTGTGTCAAATGTGCCGTCGGAATTTTTCTTCGGCTCTATGTAGTAGACCTTAGAGCATGGGAGCTTCCACTCGGGCGACATAACATCGTCGCTTGAACCGACGGAAACCGCAAATGAAACGAGAGTAGGAGGAACGTCAATATCCTCGAATGTGCCGCTCATGGAATCCTTGCCGCCTATTGACGCTATTCCGAGCTCAAGCTGAGCCGTGAGTGCGCCGAGAAGTGCCGCGGTGGGCTGACCCCAACGCTTGCTGTCGCTTGTCATTCTCTCAAAATATTCCTGGAATGTGAGGTAGCAATTTTCCGTGTTTCCGCCCGTGGCTATAAGCTTTGATACGGACTCCACAACCGCAAGGTATGCGCCGAGATACTGATTTTTCTCGGTGATAAATGGGTTGTAGCCCCAAGCCATAACCGAGCAGGTCTTTGTGTCCTTATTAAGAACGGGAATTTTAGCCGCCATGCCTTGAGCCGGCGTCATCTGATATTTTCCGCCGAAGGGCATAAGCACGGTATTTGCGCCTATTGTTGAGTCAAAACGCTCCGAGAGTCCGCGCTTTGAGCAAATATTAAGGTCATCGGCGAGCTTCAGGAATTTCTCACCGTTAGTTTTACCCTCAACGCTTTTAACTATGGGCTGAGGATTTGTAACGGTTACAAGAGTATGCTTTTCGGCACCGTTTGAATTTAAGAATTCACGGGAAATATCTACTATCTTTTTGCCGTTCCATTCCATTGTAAGGCGGTTTGTGTCGGTAACCTCGGCAACAGCGGTGGCTTCGAGGTTTTCCGTTTTGGCAAGCTCCAAGAACTTTTCCGCATCCTCTTTTGCAACTACAACGGCCATTCTCTCCTGCGATTCGGAAATTGCAAGCTCCGTGCCGTCAAGACCTTCGTATTTCTTGGGGACTTTATTCAAATCAATGTGCAAGCCGTCGGCAAGCTCGCCTATGGCTACCGATACGCCGCCCGCACCGAAGTCGTTGCATCTTTTTATAAGCTTTGTAACTTCACTGTTTCTGAAAAGTCTCTGCAATTTTCGTTCTTCCGGAGCGTTACCCTTTTGAACCTCGGCACCGCAATGCTCAAGTGACGAGAGCTTATGCGATTTTGAAGAACCTGTCGCACCGCCGCAGCCGTCACGTCCGGTTCTGCCGCCGAGTAAGATGATTATGTCACCGGGAACAGGCTCTTCACGGCGAACATTTTTTGCGGGAACGGCACCTACAACGGCACCTATTTCAAGACGCTTTGCAACATATCCGGGGTGGTAGATTTCGTCTACCGAGCCGGTCGCAAGCCCTATCTGGTTGCCGTATGAGCTGTATCCTGCCGCAGCTGTGGTTACGAGCTTTCTCTGCGGCAGCTTACCGGGCATGGTTTCGCTTACGTGCTTTAACGGGTCCGCCGCACCGGTAACACGCATTGCCTGATAAACATATCCTCTGCCCGACAGCGGGTCGCGGATAGCTCCGCCTATGCAGGTTGCCGCGCCGCCGAACGGCTCGATTTCCGTCGGGTGGTTGTGTGTTTCGTTTTTAAATAAGAAGAGCCAATCTTCGTCTTCGCCGTCTACGTCAACCTTTATTTTTACGGTGCAGGCATTGATTTCATCCGATTCATCAAGATTTTTGAGCTGACCCGTGTGTTTTAAATAACGCGCTCCGATAGTCGCCAAATCCATAAGGTTTTGCGGCTTTGTTCTGCCAAGCTCCTTGCGTATGGAAACATATCTGTCGTATGCCTTTTGTATGGTTTTGTCCTCTGTTTTTACGCCGTCTATCGTCGTGAGAAACGTGGTATGGCGACAATGGTCCGACCAATATGTATCAATCATTCTGATTTCCGTTATAGTCGGGTCGCGATGCTCGCCTTTGAAGTATTTGCGGCAAAATTCAATATCCGCAAGGTCCATTGCAAGAGCATATTTGTCTATAAATGCCTTGAGCTCATTTTCGTTAAGCTCCGTAAATCCCGTAAGAGTTTCAACGCTTGTCGGAATGTTGTAATTGACATTCAGCGTTTCGGGCTTTTCAAGAGAAGCCTCACGGCTCTCTACGGGGTTTATTACATACTTTTTGATAGCCTCAAGCTGTGCCGGAGCAAGCTTGCCGAAAAGCATATATACTTTTGCGGTACGAACGGTCGGCTTATCGCCCTCCGAAACTATCTGAATACACTGAGCACAGGAGTCCGCCCTCTGGTCAAATTGACCCGGCAGATATTCAACTGCAAATACCGTGGCGTCGGTCTGAGGCAGGCGAGCGTAGGTGTTGTCAAGCTGCGGCTCTGAGAAAACGGTTTTTTCACAGCACTCGAAAAGCTCTTCGCTGATGTTTTCCACATCGTATCTGTTGAAAATACGAAGCTCTTCAAGCGAGTCTATCATAAGCAGTGAGCGTATATCCGATAAAAGCGATGCAGCCTCGTCTGCAAATTGTTTTTTCTTTTCAACGTAAATTCTGTATACCATTTCGTCACTTCCTGTTTATTTTTTCAGTGCGGCAAGCGCACGCGCACCGATGTCTTTTCTGTAAAAGGCGTCCTTAAATTTAATCTGCTCGGTTGCTTTGTAAGCGGTAGAGAGAGCGGCGTTAAGGCCTTTTCCCGTTGCCGTAACTCCGAGGACTCTGCCGCCGGAGGTCACGATTTTGCCGTCCTTTTCGGCAGTGCCGGCATGGAATACCGTGACGTTTTCCGTGTTTTCGCTGTCGCCGAAGTCTATTTCATAGCCCTTGCCGTAAGACAGCGGATAACCGCCGGACGCGATAACCACGCATGCCGCACTTTCGTCCTTAAACTCAACATTTAAAAACGAGAGCGTTTCATCGTGAACCGCACGCATAATTGTGAGAAGGTCGGTTTTGAGAAGCGGCAAAACAACCTGAGTTTCGGGATCGCCGAAGCGGCAGTTGTATTCTATAACCTTAGGGCCCTTTGGTGTCAGCATAAGACCGAAGTAAAGGCAGCCCTTAAAGGTTCTGTTTTCGTTGTTCATAGCCTTAACTGTGGGCATGAATATCTTTTCGGCACATTCCTTTGCGATTTCATCCGTGTAGTAGGGGTTCGGCGCAACCGTTCCCATTCCGCCTGTATTGAGTCCTTTGTCGCCGTCAAGAGCACGCTTGTGGTCCATGGACGAAACCATGGGAACTACGGTTTTTCCGTCGGTGAAAGAGAGAACGGAAACCTCGGGACCCGTTAAAAATTCCTCGATAACGACATTGTTGCCGCTGTCACCGAACTTTTTATCCTCCATTATTGTTTTTACGGCGTCCTCTGCCTGCTCCTCGGATTCGGCTATTATAACACCTTTTCCGAGGGCAAGACCGTCCGCCTTAATAACGGTCGGATATTCATTTTTTTCTTTTATGTAAGAGAGCGCTTCTTCGGGATCCGAAAAAACTTCATAGCCCGCTGTCGGGATACCGTATTTTTTCATAAGATTTTTTGAGAAAACCTTGCTCCCCTCGATTATGGCCGCTTTTTTAGACGGACCGAAGCACGGTATTCCCTTGCTTTCGAGAATATCCACCAATCCTAATACGAGCGGGTCATCAGGTGCCACTACGCAGAAATCAATGTTCATTTTAACGGCAAAATCCGTAATGCCGTCTAAATCCGTGGCACTTATGTTAACGCATTCCGCGTCTTTTGCAATGCCGCCGTTTCCGGGGCACGCAAAAATCTCGGTGACCTCCGGATTTTCCTTCAGCTTTTTAATTATGGCGTGTTCTCTTCCGCCCGCGCCGACTACAAGTATTTTCATTTTAGAAACCTCTTATTGTTTTATCAGTGATGGAAAAGACGTATTCCTGTGAATGCCATGGTAATGCCGTGCTTGTTGCAGCAGTCAATTACGATGTCGTCACGTATGGAGCCGCCCGGTTCAACTATATACGAAACACCGCTTCTTCTTGCACGCTCTATGTTGTCGTCAAACGGGAAAAACGCGTCCGAGCCGAGCGATACATCGTGAAACTGTGCGAGCCAAGCCTTTTTTTCTTCCTTTGTGAGGGGTTCGGGGCGAGTGTTAAAGGTGTTCTGCCAAACATCATCGCCGATTACGTCCTCATAGTCGTCGGAGATGTATACATCAATGGCGTTATCTCTGTTGGGTCTGCCGATAGACTTTATAAAGTCGAGAGCGAGAACCTTAGGATGCTGTCTTAAATGCCAATTGTCGGCTTTGCTGCCGGCTAAGCGTGTGCAGTGAATTCTTGACTGCTGACCGGCGCCCACGCCTATAGTCTGACCGTCTTTTGCATAGCATACGGAGTTGGACTGTGTGTATTTTAGCGTGATAAGCGAAATTATAAGGTCGCGCTTTGCACTTTCGGGAAGCTCCTTACTTTCGGTGACTATGTTTAAAAGTGAGCTTTCGTCAATTTTTAATTCGTTTCTGCCCTGCTCAAATGTAACGCCGTAAACGTCCTTATGTTCTATCGGAGCGGGCTTGTATTCGGGGTCTATTTCAACTATATTGTAATTTCCCTTTTTTTTGGATTTGAGTATTTCAAGAGCCTCTTTTTCGTATCCGGGAGCAATTATACCGTCGGAAACCTCATGTTTTATAAGCAGTGCCGTGGGAACGTCACATATGTCTGAGAGCGCTATCCAATCGCCGAAGGACGACATTCTGTCTGTGCCCCTTGCTCTTGCATAAGCTGATGCGAGAGGGGAGAGAACCGCATCGTCGTCAACCCAGTAAATTTTTCTGAGCGTATCGGAGAGCGGCAAGCCGACAGCCGCGCCTGCAGGGCTGACATGCTTAAAGGAAGCAGCCGCAGGAAGACCGATGGCGGATTCCAATTCTTTTACAAGCTGATAGCTGTTCAGCGCGTCGAGAAAGTTAATGTAGCCGGGTCTGCCGTTTAAAACGGTAACCGGTAAGTCTCTGCCGTCCGCCATAAAAATTTTAGACGGCTTTTGGTTTGGGTTACAGCCGTATTTAAGTTCGATCTCTTTCATTTCAGACCTCCGTAAAGTCACTTCTTAATTGTTTTTGTTGATGATTCTTTGGGTGTATTCGTTTGTTTCAATGTCAATAAATCTTACGAAAAGCGAAACCTTGTTGTCCGCGTTGAGATTTTCCCAGATAAGCTTTGTAAGAGTATCAATATCCGTGTCGGGAAGCTCAAGCGTTTTCGGCTCACCTTCAAAGCTCGGAAGGGGATTTCCGTCGCATTTATAAGTGTGGATAAATTTTGCTTTACCGCAGAGTGGATTTTGATACGCATAGGTGTATCTCTGACAAGAGCTGCCGTCGCCGTCTGCCGATTTAAGGATTGACATGGCATAGTTCATTTCGCCGTTGTCTATGTGGATAATGCCCGATATTCTCGGCGTGAAATTAGGAGCGTCATCCTCAAACTCTCTTGTGCGAAGCGACTGCTCAAAGGTCATCTGCTTGTCCATAAGCTCATAAATTGTATCGGTCTGGTCGCCGTTTGTAACAATAGTTTTGTTACCGAGAACTCTTACGGGAGCGTAGATGATAAGGTGGGGGTCAACCATCTTGGACTCGTCGAAAGCCTGAGTGCGAATACCGTCGCCGTCCTCAACGAACACACGGTTCCTGCTGTTCTCGCTTCTGCCCATAATGAAATAAGCCATAACAGCCTTTTTGCCGTCCGCGCTCTTTCCTATCATAATTCCCCTACCGTGATATGCGAGAGAATTAAGCTCTTCCTTAATCGATTTTATCTCCATGAAGCAATATCCTTTCAAAATTTATTAAAATGAACCGAGATAACATTCGGTAATATAATTTTGTGAAACCTTGCCGCCTTTTTCATGTTTTGAAAAAGCATTTTCAAGTTCACAAACAAAGCCGTCATAGCCGCTGTCATCACGCCGCGGCGCATACGAACGGGAAAGAACGTCGCCGATAAACTGTTCCTTTGTGACAAATCTCTTATTTTCAAGTCTTAAAAAATCGGTGTTTTTAAAATATTCGTTTCTTAAAAATGAGTTGCCGTCAAAGTCGTCATAACCCGTCTGAACATGACCGCTTCGGTAGCAGTCGCAATATTTCATACAGATTTTGTTGCGCTCTTCTTCAAGACTGTTCTGACATCTTGAATTCCACACGATAGCAAGGTGTCCGTCATGAGTTAATATCCGTCGGCACTCCGCCTTGAACCTCGCCTTATCGAACCAATGAAACGCTTGTGCAACGGTTATCAGGTTAATACTTTTGGCGTTAAGCGTTGTGCTTTCCGCTGAGGCAACAACCGTTTTTACCTTGTCGCCCAAAGCTTTTTTGAGAACCGAGAGCATATCCGAGTTAGGTTCAACCGCCGTTACGCTCCACGGCTTTTTGAGCAGCGCAGATGTAAAAATGCCTGTGCCTGCGCCTATATCAGCCACGGCTTCGGCGTTAGTCATTTCGTAAAGCCAATCAATAAGCTTTTCGGGATATGACGGACGATACTTTGAATAAAGCTCCGCCTTACCCGTGAATTTGTTCTCATTCATTGCAGTATGTCCTGCCGTTTTCGATTTTTACTTTACCTGAGCACATAAGCTCGACCGACTCGGGGAGAATTTTCCACTCCGCCTGCTCCATAACGCGTTTTTGAAGTGTCTCGGGAGTGTCATTTTCCTCAACATAAACTGCCCTTTGCATAATAATCGGTCCGCCGTCGGGAATCTCGTTTACTATATGCACCGTAGCGCCCGTAACCTTAACGCCCTTTTTTAGAGCTGCCTCGTGAACATGAAGCCCATAGAAGCCCTCACCGCAAAACGACGGTATAAGCGACGGGTGAATGTTTATGATTCGGTTTTCGTACTTTTTTGTGAACTCCTTTGAGAGTATTGACATAAAGCCTGCAAGAACAATTAACTGAATATCGTTTTCTTCGAGATTTTTTAAAATCTCTTCTTCAAATCTTTCCTGGCTTCCGAGCTCTTTTTTTGAGCATACAACGGATTTTATACCGTGATTTTCGGCTCTTTTGAGCGCGTATGCAGTCTTTGAGGAGGACACCATCAAAACTATCTCGCCATGCGGTATCTTACCGTTTTCCTGAGCGTTTATAAGAGCCTCGAAATTTGTTCCGCCGCCGGAAACAAAGACGGCTATTTTTGTCTTTAGCATATTTTAACACCGTCTCCGCCGCTTGCGGTTTCACCTATGATATATGCATCTGTGCCGCTTTCGCGAAGGATTCTTACAGCCCTGTCGGCGTCCTCGGGGGCAACTGTTATGCTCATTCCCACGCCCATATTAAAGGTGTTGAACATATCTCTTTCCGGAATGTTGCCGGTTTTTTCGATAATATCGAATACGGGGAGTATTTTAAGAGCTTTTTTCTCGATAACAGCGGTTATGCCTTCCGGTAGGCTTCTCGGAATATTCTCATAAAAGCCGCCGCCGGTTATGTGCGATACAGCCTTAATTTTAACTTCCTTTGCGAGCGCAAGCACGGGCTTTACATATATCTCGGTGGGAGTTAAAAGAGCCTCGCCTATGGTCGAGCCGAGCTCGTCATACGTCTTATCTATACCGCCCTTGTCAAAATCGAATACCTTTCTGACAAGCGAAAATCCGTTTGAATGTACGCCGCTTGAGGGCAGGGCGATTATAACGTCGCCGGCCTTTACCGATTTGTTGTCAAATACATCGGGCTTGTTAACTATGCCTACCGTGAATCCGGCAAGGTCGTAGTCGTCCTCGGGCATCATACCGGGATGCTCGGCTGTTTCACCGCCTATGAGAGCACAGCCGGCTCTGACGCAGCCTTCTGCAACGCCCGATACTATTGATGCTATCTTTTCGGGATAGTTTTTTCCGCAAGCGATGTAATCAAGGAAGAAAAGAGGTTTTGCACCACAGCAGATAACGTCGTTTACGCACATTGCAACGCAGTCTATGCCTATGGTGTCGTGTTTGTCTAAAAGCATAGCGATTTTAAGCTTTGTGCCTACGCCGTCGGTGCCGCTTACGAGTATCGGCTCCGAGCACATCTCATCCTTGAGGTCAAAGAGTCCGCCGAAGCCGCCTATATCCGACATTGCTCCCGAGGTGAGAGTCCTTTTGATATGCTGTTTCATAAGCTCAACTGACTTGTATCCGGCGGTTATGTCAACACCGGCAGCCTTGTAGCTCTCGGAAAAGCTCTTTTCCATTATAAATTCTCCTTTTCATTCTTTTCGCTTATCTTCTTTTCAAACTGAGTTTTGTTGGTGTCGGCAGGTATTTCTATCGGATACTTGCCGTTGAAGCAGGCGGCACAGAAGTCAAGCTTGCAGCCGTCGGCAAGTTCAAAGACGTGTTCTTCGCTGAGAAATCCGAGCGAATCCGCACCGATTATTTCGCGGATTTCATCTATTGAATGGTTGTTTGCTATAAGGTTTTCGGCCGAGTCTATATCCGTTCCGAAATAGCACGGATGCCTGAACGGGGGAGCCGAAACGCGCACGTGGACCTCTTTTGCCCCTGCGTCGCGGAGCTGTTTAACTATTCTCGCACTTGTTGTTCCTCGGACTATTGAGTCGTCTATCATAACAACTCTTTTGCCCTTTACTGTGGAACCTATCACATTGAGCTTTATCCTGACATCGCTTTCGCGCTGCTCCTGAGTCGGCTGTATAAACGACCTGCCTATATATTTGTTTTTGATAAAGCCCATACCGTAGGGGATTTTAGATTTTTTGGCATATCCCATTGCGGCGTCAAGACCGCTGTCGGGCACACCTATTACAACGTCGGCGTCAACGGGATGCTCTTCGGCGAGAAATTCTCCGGCCTTCTGCCTTGCCAAATGAACCGAAGCACCCTCGATAACGGAATCGGGACGTGCGAAATATATATATTCAAATACGCAAAGAGCCTTTTTGCGGTCGGAGCAATGACCCTCTATTGAGCGCATACCGTATTTGTCGATAACCACTATTTCGCCGGGGCGCACATCGCGTACATATTCTGCACCGAGAGTGGATAAAGCACAAGATTCGGAAGCGAATATCGTTTTACTGCCCTTTTTGCCTATGCAAAGCGGACGAAATCCGAGCGGGTCACGCGCCGCTATGAGCTTTGCCGGCGACATTATGATAAGAGAATAAGCTCCCTTTAGGCGGTACATTGCCGAAAAGACAGCCGCCTCAATTGACGGAGCGGCAATTCGCTCCTTGGTTATGATGTATGAAATAACCTCGGTGTCGCTTGTCGAGTGAAAAATCGAACCGCTCATCTCAAGTTCTCTGCGAAGCTCGGCGGCGTTTGTAAGATTACCGTTGTGAGCGAGAGCCATGCTGCCCTTTATGTGGTTTACTACCATCGGCTGCGCGTTCTCTCGTGAGCCGCCTCCCGTGGTGCCGTAGCGGACGTGACCGACAGCCATTTGCCCCATACCGAGCGAAGCAAGTTTTTCACGGCTGAACACGTCATTTACAAGCCCCGCATCCTTGTAGCAGTTAATAACGCCGTCGTCATTTACCGCTATTCCGCAGCTCTCCTGACCGCGGTGTTGAAGTGCAAAGAGCGCATAATATGCCGCGGACGCCACGTCTGCGGTCTCTTCGGAGTATATACCGAAAACGCCGCACTCCTCATGAATACTGTCAAACATATAATACCTCGTAAATTGCTTTTGTAAACTGCTTAGTCTTTAAGGCCGAGACGACGGAATACTTCGTTGTAAGCTTCTTCCACATTGCCGAGATCGCGGCGGAAGCGGTCCTTATCGAGCTTCTCGTTTGTCTTGACATCCCAGAGACGGCAAGTGTCGGGCGATATTTCGTCGGCAAGGATTATTGTTCCGTCGGGAAGTCTGCCGAATTCGATTTTAAAGTCAATAAGCTTCATTCCGGCAGAGAGGAAATACTTTTTGAGGCACTCGTTTACTTTTCTTGTGTAATTCTTTATTGTGTCGATTTCGTCCTGAGTCGCAAGTCCGAGTGCGAGCGCATAATCGTCGTTGATAAACGGATCGCCGAGCTCATCGTTTTTGTAGCTGAATTCAAGAATGGGGCAGAGAAGCTCTTTTCCCTCGGGAACGCCCATTCTCTTTGAAAAGCTGCCTGCGGCCACATTTCTTACTATTACCTCAAGCGGAACTATTGAAACCTTTTTAACGGCGGTTTCACGGTCGCTGAGCTCTTTTATAAAATGAGTGGGAACTCCGTCTTTTTCGAGCAGACCGAATACATAGTTTGACATTTTGTTGTTAACTACGCCCTTACCCATTATGGTGCCTTTTTTCTCGCCGTTAAAAGCGGTTGCGTCGTCTTTATAATCAACTATTACAACGCCGTCCTCATCCGTTGCAAAAACCTTTTTTGCCTTACCTTCATAGAGCTGTTCAAGCTTTTTCATAATTTGTATATCTCCTTCTGTTTTAGTTTTTAAATTGATTTGAAATTATATCATCTTTTTCACGAACCGCTTCAGCCATTTCTTTTCTCATACCGCGCAGCTTCTCCCGAAGAGAGTCGTCGGAGAGAGCAAGCATTTGAGCCGCGAGAATTGCGGCGTTTTTGCCTCCGCCCAAAGCCACCGTGGCTACGGGAATGCCGGACGGCATCTGTACCGTGGCCAAAAGTGCGTCGAGTCCGCCGAATGATGAACCCACCGGAACGCCTATTACCGGTAAAACGGTGTTGGCGGCAAGCACTCCGCCGAGATGAGCCGCCATACCGGCTATTGAAATTATAACTCCGAATCCGTTTTGCTCGGCGTTCTTTGAAAAGGCCGACGCCTCGTCCGGTGTGCGGTGTGCCGACATCACGTGAACCTCAAAGGGTATTTCGAGCTTTTTAAGCTCGGTTGCCGCTTTTTCGGCTGTGGGCAGATCGCTGTCAGAGCCCATGATTATTGCAACTTTTTTCATCTTTTGTTCCTCCGGTAAAATATAAAGCGGCGTAGTTTTATACTACGCCGTTCTTTAATAATACATTTTTTCGCAAATATTGCGTTTTTTCTTTTTTGCCGCACCTATTTTTCTGCGGTTTAATTTTGCACAACGGCAGAGTATTTGCGAATTCATCAAATCATTTCCGTAAAGGCTTTTGATAAAAAGCATTCTTATACCTCCGTCAGCACAAAAACTATACTGTAATTTTACTTTTTACGACAGAAAAAATCAATACCAAAAACCGCGGAATTTCAAAATTGGATACATCAACAAGTATCATAAAATAAAATAATGCCGTTTGTCTAAAATGACAAGTGCGTCTTACTTTTCGGAAACGGCCTCGGCGGCATTTTCAACGTGCAAGCTTCTTGTCTGCCCGTTGAGCCAATCTGTGATGTCTTTGGTTACGGCGTCACGGTCGATTTCATTAAGCAGCTCATGTCTGTCACCGGGGTAAAGCTTCATTTCGACCGAACTATGCCCGGTCTTTTTCAATGTCATGAATACCTCGTTTACACCCTTGCCGTATTCGCCGACAGGGTCGTTTTCGCCGGCAATTAAAAATATCGGCTTATCATTCGGAACCGCGCGGTACCAGTCCTTGCCCGAGATTTGCTTCAAAAGCGAAAACAGAGTTTCAAAGCCGTTTGCGGTAAAGACAAAGCCGCAGTAGTCGTCGTCTATGTATTTTTTAACCTCTTCCTTGTCCTTCGAAAGCCAGTCGAATTGTGTTTCGTTTTCGGTGCGCTTGTTGTATTTTCCGAAGGCGAGCGAATTGAGAAAGTCCGAACGATGATGGTCGCCGCTGCGCTTTTCAATTGCTCTTGCCAAGGCTGCACCAAGACCTGCGGCAGGGTTGGCACCGCTTGTTCCGCACCATATCGTACCGTCTATGGTGTCGGGATATTTTGCAGTATATGCGCGTGCGAGGAACGAACCCATGCTGTGTCCGAAAAGGTACATAGGGAGTCCCGGATATTCGCGTCTTGCTATGTCGTTTAATTGCTTCATATCGTCAACAAGGCTTTCAACGCCGTTTTCACCGAAGTAGCCGAGCTCGCTGTCGTCGCTGACGGAATTGCCGTGCCCCAAAAGGTCGCATATAAATACGGCATAACCGTTCTTACAAAGCTCAACGGCAAATCTTCCGTAGCGGTTAGAGTGCTCAGCCATTCCATGCGTTATCTGAACCACGCCTTTTACGCTTCCGTAGTCTGCGGGGGAAGCCGACTGAGCATATATATCGCAGAGCCCCGATGCTGATTTAAAGCTGTATTCATTGGTTAAAAAGTCCATAATGACACCTCATATGAGAGATTTATAATAATTTAAGCCCGAATCATCAGGCTTTTAATTTAATTATTTTATCATAAATTCCCCTGCGACAGCAGGAGCGGCACGAAGTGCGGCGGCGA
>ENA-OVGM01001705-OVGM01001705.1-human-gut-metagenome-genome-assembly--contig:-NODE-1705-length-16880-cov-3.201842_pt1 | contig 16880 bp, 15 predicted proteins | sample MGYA00237773_ERZ505425 | MGnify/ENA primary metagenome ERZ505425 (study PRJEB26158, sample SAMN06016407) | human gut metagenome | biome: human gut; feature: ankylosing spondylitis patient; material... | reverse complement strand
AGCTCAAATTGAAAATGAAAAGACCTTATCAACAGATCTTGCGGCCGATCCAAGTGCAAAGGCTTTGGCCGCTATAATGACTTACGGCATACAAAACGAAGAAAAGAGACTCATATCGAAAAGAGTCGGTTATTGCCTCGGCAGATGGGTATATCTGACCGATGCATACGATGATATTACAAAAGATTTAAAGAGTCATAATTACAATCCGTTCATTGAGAAATATAAGATTGAAAGCAAAGCGTTTGATCGTGAACCTATAATCAAATCATTGCGGCTTACCGCAAATGAAGCTGCGCTTGCTTTTAATTTGCTCGATATAAAATGCTATAGAGAAATTCTTGAAAACATTATTTTTGATGGTCTTGAGAATCAACAAAAAATGATTACTGAAAAAGATAAAGAGGTGAGCAGATAAATGAATACAGATCCGTACAGAGTTCTTGGTGTCGGCAGAAATGCCTCAAACGATGAAATAAAAGAAGCATACAGAACGTTATCCAGAAAGTATCAGTCGGATAATTATTCGAGCAGTCCGCTCTCCGATATTGCCGAGAAAAAAATGGATGAACTTGACAGAGCATACGATGCCATCATGGCCGAACGCTATGGAGACAACGCTGCATCTTATGGTCCTTCTTACAACACTTCCGCTCAACACAACGGCTATTACGGCGCTGATAACGGCTATGGAAATTCACAGTATCCGGATGTAAGAGCGCAAATTCGGTCCGGAAGAATTGATGATGCTGAAACGATTCTTGACGGTATTCCGAAGGATATCAGAAATGCCGAGTGGTATTTTTTAAAAGGTCAGGTTCAGCAGAGGCGCGGTTGGTTTGATGAAGCATATAAAAATTACTCCACCGCTTGCAGTATGGAACCTCAGAATCGAGAATACACAGATGCTTTTAACAATTTGAATAATAACGCATCAGGCGGATACCGTACTTCTCATGAAAAAGGAACAGGGTGTAGTGCTTGTGACATTTGTTCGGGACTTATGTGTGCCGATTGCTGTTGCGAATGTATGGGCGGCGATTTAATCCCATGGTGCTGAGCTATGAATAAGAGCTTTTATAAAAATTCGACGAAAACCGCAATCGGCGGTATTATTGCCGCTTTGTCAATTGTTCTTATGCTTTTGACTTCGGCGATACCAACTCTTACGTATGCCATACCTGCTATTGCCGGCCTTTTGCTTGTTATAATAGTTATTGAAGTTAACAAAAAATGGGCTTTCGGTGTTTATTTCGTAGTCGGCGTGCTCTCGATGTTGCTTGTTGCCGATAAAGAGGCGGCCGTTATGTATGTGATGTTTTTCGGCTACTATCCGATTATTAAGGCTATGGTTGAGAAAAAACTCAACAAAGCACTGTCTTGGACCGTTAAATTTATAATATTTAATATCTCGATGATATTGGCGTTTTTGATTGTCACCTATGTATTCAAGGTTCCGTTTGAAGAGATGAAAAAGTATGGTGCCGCAGCCGCTTGGATTTTGTTGGCTCTCGGCAATGTTGTGTTTTTAATCTATGATATAGCTCTTACGCGTCTCATTACTTTATATATGCTGAAGTGGCGTAAAAGCTTTAAAAGGATATTTAAATCATAAACGGAACTTTTTTTACGCTTGTTTCTCTTTTCAAAAGAGAAAATATGAGTTATAATATAAAAAAACATTTCGGAGGTTAATTATGCTTTCTAAAGAAAGAGTACTTGAGGTATTAAAAGAAGCAGGTGTTTTACAGGAAGGACATTTCCTTTTAACATCAGGCAGACACTCAAATAAATATCTTCAGTGTGCAAAGATTTTCTGTAATACAAAGTACAGTGAAGAGCTCTGCGCAGATCTTGCTAATAAGTTCAAAAATGACGATGTGGAAGTAGTAATCGGCCCCGCCATGGGAGCAGTCCAAATGGCGTATGAAGTCAGCCGCGCTCTCAAATGTAAAAACTTTTTTACCGAGCGTGATGAAAACGGCAAGATGACTCTCAGACGTGGCTTTGCTATTGATAAGGGTCAGCGTGTTCTTGTTGTAGAGGATGTTGTGACCACAGGCGGCTCTGTTCGAGAAGTAATAAATCTTGTCAAAGAAGCAGGCGGTGTTGTTGTCGGTGTTGGTTCTATCGTAGACAGAACCGACGGAAAAATTGATTTCGGCGTTCCGTATAAGGCTGTATATTCGGCTGATGTTGTTTCGTGGGAAGCTGATAATTGTCCGCTTTGCCGTGAAAGCGGATTACCGCTTGTCAAGCCTGGCAGCAGAAAGATAAAATAAAATGTCTGACTCAAGCCGTAATTTGCACGAAAACCATCGAGCAAGAGTGAGAAAAAGATTTGAACACGAAGGTTTGAAAACTTTTGCCGACCATAATGTGCTTGAACTTTTACTTTTTTATTCCATTCCGCAAAAGGATACAAATGATATTGCTCACAGATTGCTTGACGAATTCGGCTCTCTTTCGGCTGTGTTTGATGCACCTAAAGATGTGCTTATGAATGTTGTCGGTGTAGGAGAGAATACAGCTACCTTAATTAAGCTTATGCCGGAACTGTTTTCTCGTTATGAGCAGGATAAAATCAAAAACGAAAGTATTGTTCTTAATTCTGCCGAGGCTGCTGGTAAATATTTTATGTCGCGGTTCATCGGGGCTAATACCGAAAAGCTTTATGCTGTTTGTCTTGATAATAATTGCAAAGTGAAAAAGTTTGTTGAAGTTTCTGAAGGTAATCCTGATTACACCGATCTTAATATGCGAAAGCTTGTAAGTGAGGCTATCAACACAAATTCCTCTTCGGTAATTATATCGCATAATCATCCGTCAGGAGTTGCGGCTCCTTCTGCTGCCGACGTTGATGCGACGCGAGCCCTTATTTTAATGCTGAAAAAGCTTGGAATTAGGGTAAATGACCATATAATAGTTGCAGGAAAAAATTACTTTTCAATGGCAACCAGCCGAAAATTCGAGTATTTGTTTATGTAATAAAAAACGCTCTCAAATGAGAGCGTTTTTTAATTATTGGTTAGAATCGATATTAAATATATTTTTTTATTTTCTGATTTATTTTTTCGCGATTTTCAAGCAGCCAAGAATTACTGTGCGGATATTCGGAAAAGGTTATAGGCTTGTCTGTAGAATCCTCCATAAGCTTAAAAACGGCTTCTTTTCCGATTTTTGTTTCTAAAAGCTGCAACGCCATCATATCCTGCAGTCCGTCATAAAACACATTTAGCCTTAGTGAATTTAATGGCGTAAAGTTATCTCCCGGATAAACTACGAAAGAATCTCCCGAAGCAAAAGCTTTTCCGGCATCGGTCACCTTATATGGGTCAATAGGCTTTCTGGAATACTGGCTGAAGTAAAAATTGTAGCCCCAGTGAAGAAATCCTTTGACTGAGTATTTGTACATTTGGTAACCGAGAATTCTGTTCCTGACAGACGGCATTGAAAAAAATCTGTTAGAAACATTTTTTGACGATTGTGCGCTGCAATAATATGTCCAAAGCTCTTCGGTTTTTCCTATAAAGCTATCTATATAGTCGTTAGCAGGTATCGGGTAGCGAACATTGCAAATTTTGGCAAGCGGATAAGAAGACATTGCATCTATTATTTTGTATTCCGGGAAAAGATGATGGATTATTCTGCTTGCTTTTTTATAAGACAACTGAACGGGGGCTCATCAGATACATGAACCAATACATTGTCTTCAAGATTTTCTTTTCGCAAAAAACTTTTTAACGCAAAGGCAAATTGACGTAAAAAGTGTTTGTATTCAATTCCGGTTGCTTTTGTGTTCCACCCGAAGATTTTCTCCTCTTTCCCATTTACGCAAGCTTCTATTTTAGGCGCGTGTTTCGCTCCCCATTGTGTGAAGAAGTGTGACAACTCAAAGTATTCGATTCCACACTCTTTAGAGATGCTTATCCACTTTTTCAATAGCGAAAAATCAAAAGAGTAAGCACCGTTTCCGGCAGTATTTATCTTAACGAGTTGAACGGTAGGACGTTCCTTGCCGATTTCGGTATCAAGCGGCGGTGTGAAAATCGGTGTTAAAACGCAGTTCATACCGTATTTTACGGCTTTATTCAAATAATTACGCAATGTTTCCCAATATTCGTCGGTAAATGCTTTGAAGCCGTAATACGTCATAAGGCAGTCGGTGTGAATCCAATTTGTATAAATAAGAGTTTGCTTTGGCAAAAGTGCGTCAATTACTTCAACAGATAACTCTGTTTTATATGAGATGCTCTTTGTTCTTGCTGTTACCACTATATTGTGGTTGCCGCTCGGTAAAAGTTTTTCCCCGCTAGGAGAAATTTCAGTCCAAAAGGCGAAGGTTCCGGAAGAGTCAAAAGAACAGCCTTCGGAAACAGGAAGTAAAAGATCTGGATAAAGTCCCGGTACTTTTTTTATATAAAAGTTATCGGTTCTCTTCGGTGCCGCCAAGTCGCTAGGCACGTTTTTGACAACTGAGATATTAAGAAAATCATTTAGCGAGGAGGCTATATCAATATTTATAAATTCACTATCAGTTATATCTAAAGCTATTTGAAAAGACTTTTTTTCATTTTTCAGCATTGAAAAATGCTTTAACTCCGTGAGGTCCGATACATCTGAATCGATAAAAATTTTTTCAAGTGATGAGACTGCTTTAATTGATTTTAACAAAATTAACACATCCGGATACTTTTTTGTCTATTTTACAAAAAATTGAGTCGTTTGTAAAGCCGCAATTGTGTTATAATTTGCTTGCACATATTAAACAGTAATGGTAAAATATATGTCTGTGAAAAAATTTGTGAGGGTGAATAGTTTGAAATACAGAGAAAATCTCAGAAACGTAGCCATTATAGCTCACGTTGACCACGGTAAAACTACACTTGTGGATCAGCTCTTAAGACAGAGCGGTACATTTAGGGATAATGAGGTAGTTCAGGAGCGCGTTATGGATTCAAATGATATTGAACGCGAGCGCGGAATTACAATTCTTTCCAAAAATACATCTGTTCATTATAAAGGAATAAAAATCAATATTGTCGATACTCCCGGTCATGCCGATTTCGGCGGCGAGGTTGAACGTATACTCACAATGGTTGACGGTGTTCTTTTGCTTGTTGATGCCTTTGAGGGCTGTATGCCGCAGACAAGGTTTGTTTTAAAAAAGGCACTTGCACTTAATAAAAAAGTAGTAGTTGTTGTTAATAAGATTGACAGACCCGGGGCTCGTCCTGCCGAAGTTATAGACGAGGTCCTTGATTTGTTTATCGAACTCGGCGCGAATGACGATCAGCTTGAGTTCCCGGTTATATATGCTTCCGCTAAAGACGGATATGCATCGCATAATCCCGATGACAGAAGCGGTGATATGCGACCGCTTTTTGAAGAAATTATCAGTGAAATTCAGCCGCCTGAGGGCGATGTTGACGATCCGCTTCAGTGTCTTTTCTCAAGCTTGGATTATGATGATTATATCGGACGTATAGGTGTCGGCAGAGTCCAGCGCGGCAGAATAACGGTTAATGATAAAGTCGTGCTTTGCAGAACCGACGGTACGCAGGAGAATGTAAAAATCTCTCGCCTTTATCAGTTTGAAGGCCTTAAAAGAGTTGAAGTTAATGAGGCTGCTGCAGGAGATATTATTTGTGTTTCCGGTATAGCGGACCTCAATATCGGGGAAACTATATGTGACCCCGAATGTGTAGAACCATTACCTTTTGTTAAAATAGACGAGCCTACTCTTTCAATGAACTTTATGGTGAATGACAGTCCGTTTGCAGGAAGAGAAGGAAAATTTGTCACTTCTCGCAATCTTCGTGACAGATTGTTTAAAGAAGTTGAAACTAATGTCAGCATGAAGGTTGAGGAGACTGATTCCACAGACTGCTTTAAGGTTTCCGGCAGAGGCGAACTACATCTTTCTATTCTTATTGAGACAATGAGACGTCAGGGATATGAGTTTCAGGTCTCTCGTCCGCAGGTTATCACAAAGGTTGAAAACGGGCAGCTTTTAGAGCCTATTGAACTTTTGATAATCGAGGAATATGTAGGGACTGTAATGCAGAAAATAGGCTCCAGAAGAGGCGAACTCGAGAATATGGGAACGCGCGACGGCGGTTCAACACATCTGGAATTTAAAATACCTGCAAGAGGTCTTATCGGTTATCGTTCCGAGTTTATGACAGATACCAACGGTAACGGCATTATGAATAACGTGTTTTCGGGATATGAGCCTTACAAGGGCGATATTGAAACCCGTGAGCGTGGTTCGATAATCGCTCATGAAACAGGCGAGAGCACAGGCTACGGTCTGTTTAATACGCAGGACAGAGGTCGGCTTTTCATAGGGCCCGGTGTTGAAGTTTACGAGGGTATGATTGTCGGCGAAAGCTCACGAAACGAGGATATTGTTTGTAATGTTTGCAAAAAGAAGCAAATGACAAATACCCGTGCGGCAGGCTCTGATGATGCACTTCGTCTTGTTCCTCATACCGTGCTAAGCCTTGAACAGTGTATGGAATTTATCAAAGATGATGAACTTTTGGAGGTCACTCCCGAATCTTTAAGGCTCCGTAAACGTATACTCGCAAAGGATCAGCGACTTAAACAGCAATTCAGAAAGAAGTGATTGTTTGATTATAGATTTCCATACTCATGTTTTTCCCGACAAAGTTGCGGCTAAGGCACTTCCTAAGCTTGCTGTGGGTTCAGGTGGTATGGAGCCTGTTTATGATGCAACCGTTGACGGTCTTGAATCGTTTCTTAGTAAAAACGGTATAGACAAAGCGGTTGCCCTCAACATTTCTACTAATACGCATCAGCAAAAAAGTGTTAACGACTTTGCTGTTTCGCTTCTTAAAAGTGACAGAATAATTCCCTTCGGAAGCGTGCATCCCGACAGCCCCGATGTTTTCGACGAATTGGAAAGGTTAAAAGCGGCCGGTATAAAAGGAATTAAACTTCATCCCGACTATCAAGGCTTTTTCGTGGACGAAAAACGTATGCTGCCGATTTATAAAAAGATTTCGGAGCTGGGCTTTATTACCGTATTTCACGCCGGTGTTGACATAGGATTTCCGGAGCCGGTGCATTGCACACCTACGATGCTTTTGAGAGTCTTAGACGCTTTCGGCGACGCACCGGTTGTTGCCGCGCATTTCGGCGGATATCTTCTGTGGAAAGAAGTTTATGATGTTCTCTGCGGCACCGATATTTATCTTGATACCGCGTTTTCATCGGGCAAAATGCCTCCGCGATACGCAAAAGAAATTATCGACAAACATTCTCCCGATAGGATTTTGTTCGGCAGTGATATGCCTTGGAGTTCTTCTGTTAATGAAGTTAACTTTATTAAAAGTCTTGGATTAAATGCTCGGGATGAAGAGAAAATATTGTCGGGTAACGCTGAAAGGCTGTTAAATTTATAATAAATAAAATAACCTCTTGACTAATTTCGGTTAAGAGGTTACAATTATGCCATTACGCTTTAACAGATAAAAGCTTTAAAGCACAAAACCATTAAAGAGGAATGAAGAGATGGAAAATAACACCGTTTTATGGATTACCATTGCAGCATACATAATTTGTCTTGTTGTAATAGGTATTGTGGAAGGCAGAAAGGCAAAAAGCATTGCCGATTTGACGGTAGGCGGCAGAAATGCAGGAGCGTGGCTTTCGGCATTGTCTTACGGAACAGCTTATTTTTCGGCTGTAATGTTTGTAGGATATGCAGGCAAAACAGGCCTCAGCTTTGGACTTTGGGGCGTTCTTGCAGGTCTCGGAAATGCTGTTTTCGGCTCATTACTCGCATGGCTCGTATTAGCGAGAAGAACGCGCGAGATTTCCGGAAGACTTAAAATACATACAATGCCCGATTTCTTTGAAAAAAGATATAACAGCAGAGCCATGAGAATTTTTTCGGCTGTGGTTATTTTTGTATTTCTTATTCCGTATTCGGCATCAGTTTACAGCGGTCTTGCCAGCGTTGCTGATGTTTTACTCGGAATAGACGATACCATTTTCCTTATAATAATTGCCGTTCTTGCAATACTTTTGGTAACTCTCGGCGGCTATCTTGTACAAGCACGTGCCGATTTTGTGCAGGGTATTGTTATGATGTTCGGTGTTGTTTTCCTGATAGTTGCAATTGTAAGATGCGATAAGGTCGGCGGAATTGACGGCCTAATTGAATATGCGCATACAGACTCAGGTTTGCCGAAATTAAACGGTTCGCAATGGGTTTCGCTTATGGCAACGGTTCTTATGACGAGCTTCGGTACATGGGGTCTTCCGCAAATGATACAGAAATACTTTGGTATAAAGGACGACAAACAGGCGAAAAGGGGAGTTGTTATATCAACCTTTTTTGCATTGCTTGTTGCTGGCGGCGGATACTTTATCGGTTCGCTTTGCCATCGCTTCTTCACGGTAGGTGCAGATATGCCGTCAGCCGATTACATTGTACCTAATATGCTTAAAGCCGCTAATCTTTCTTCAATACTTCTCGGAATAATAGTTGTGCTTTTGCTGTCGGCTTCGGTTTCGACGCTTTGTTCCATAACTCTTTCGGCAAGCTCTACGCTTACTATAGATCTTGTTGCGACGAAAATAAAGCCTGATATTGACGATAAAGGGAAAAGCAGGCTTACAAAAATTTTCTGCGTGCTGTTTATTATACTTTCTTACGTGGTCGCAAATACAAAGACCCCGATACTTGATATGATGAGCTATTCTTGGGGCATAATCTCCGGCTCGTTTCTTGCTCCGTATGTACTCGCTTTGTACAGTAAAAAGCTTAATAAACAGGGCGCGTGGGCAGGCATTATAGCCGGATTTGTAATTGCGATAATTCCTGCCGGATGCAAAATACTTAACCTCTGCGGTGTAAATAGCAGTCTTGTTTTAAAATTACTTGCACAAGGTCCGCTTTATGCGTGCATAGCTATGATAGCTTCAATAATTATGTGCCTTGTTGTAAGCCTTGTCACAAAAAACAAAACAGATAAAGAAAATGTCGAATTCTTTTATAATGGTGTTGTAGACAACGAATAAATATGCTATAATTAATTAAATTTATATATTCTGCCGCAGCTGATAACTGCGGCTTGTTGTCTGTATAAATTCAGAAGATTGGAAATGGTAAAATGTTTTTTCAAAAAGATGTCGAAACAATGAAAAGAAAGGATATTGAGGCTCTTCAGCTCGAAAAGCTTCGTCATATGGTAGATTATTGTTATCGTAATGTTCCTTTCTACACAAAAAAGCTTGATGAAGCTCATGTTACGGCTGATAAAATCAAGTCTCTTTCTGACATTAAGTACATACCTCCTACAACCAAGGCAGATTTGCGAGACAATTATCCGTTTGGGATGTTTGCAGTGCCCATGAGCGATATTGTCAGAATCCATGCTTCATCCGGCACTACCGGTAAACCGACCGTTGTAGGGTATACAAAAAAAGACCTTGATATGTGGTCGGATTGTGTTGCTCGTATCGCCGTAGCGGCAGGGGCAACAAAAGAAGATATAGTTCAGATTTCTTTCGGTTATGGTATGTTTACCGGTGCTCTTGGGCTTCATTTCGGTCTTGAAAAAATAGGATGTGCCGTTGTTCCGAATTCGAGCGGCAATACGGAAAAAGCTCTAATGTTTATGCGCGATTTTAAGACCACCGCGCTTGTTGCTACACCTTCGTATGCCCTTTATATGGCAGAAACCGCAAAAAAACTCGATTATCCAATGAGTGATTATCATCTGCGTCTCGGTCTTTTCGGGTCCGAAGGATGCACACCGGAAATGAGAACACAAATCGAAAAAGGCTGGGGACTTTTTGCAACCGATAACTACGGAATGAGTGAGCTTATAGGTCCAGGTGTTTCGGGTGAATGTACCGAGAGATGCGGCCTTCACATTAACGAGGACCATTTCCTTGTTGAGGTTGTTGACCCGGAAACTCTTGAACCCGTTGACGAGGGTGAGGACGGTGAACTTATTGTAACGCCGCTTTCCAAGGAAGCTTTCCCGTTATTGAGGTATAGAACAAGAGACATTTCCAATGTTATATATGAACCTTGCAAATGCGGAAGAACATTTGCGAGAATGGAAAAAGTTAAGGGCAGAAGCGACGATATGCTTAAAATACGCGGAGTTAACGTATTCCCGTCACAAATTGAGAGCGTACTTGTCGGAATGAAAAATGTCAGTCCGCATTATCAGCTTATCGTCAGAAGAGAAGGTTTTGCGGATACTCTTGAAGTTCAGGTTGAGCTTTCCGATAATTCTCTTCTTGAAAGTTTCGGTATGATTCAGGATCTCCAGAATTCCATAAAACATAATCTTCATACGGTTCTCGGCATTCAGTGTAAGGTCAGCATTGTAGAGCCGATGACAATTGAGAGATTTGTCGGAAAAGCAAAAAGAGTGATAGATTTAAGACACGAAAAAGACTAATTTGGGGTGAAATAATGAGTAAAAAACTTTTAATCGGTAATGAGGCTGTTGCCCGCGGACTTTACGAGGGCGGCCTTAGGGTAGCTTCAAGTTATCCCGGTACGCCAAGCACAGAAATAACGGAATGCATCGCAAAATATGATGATGTTTACAGTGAATGGGCTCCTAACGAAAAAGTAGCCATGGAGGTTGCTGTCGGTTCATCTATTGCCGGCGCACGTTCTTTCTGCGCTATGAAACACGTTGGGTTAAATGTAGCTGCCGATCCGCTGTTTACCGCTTCATATACAGGTGTTAATGCTGGTATGGTTATTGCCGTTGCCGATGATCCGGGGATGCATTCTTCGCAAAATGAGCAGGACAGCCGCCATTACGCAAAAGCTGCTAAGATGTTGATGCTTGAGCCGTCGGACTCCGAGGAATGTCTCGAGTATGCCAAAGCGGCTTATGAGCTTTCGGAAAAGTTTGATACTCCAGTCATATTAAGATTGACAACAAGAGTCGCCCATTCAAGAAGCATAGTTAATATCGGTGAAAGAAACGATATAGGCGTTAAGGAATATGTTAAAAATCCGGGTAAATATGTTATGATGCCTGCCATGGCAAAGAAAAGACATATTGTTGTAGAGGACAGAATGGTTGCAGAGCGCGAATGGGCTGAAACCGCCTCTATAAATACCGTTGAATATAACGATAAGAAAATCGGTGTTATCTCTTCCGGTATTTGCTATCAATATGCAAAAGAGGCATTGGGCGACCGCGTTTCGTATCTTAAACTCGGCTGTGTAAATCCACTTCCGATTGAACTTATTAAGAACTTTGCCGCTAACTGTGACAAGGTCTATGTTCTTGAAGAGCTTGACCCGTTTATTGAGGAGCATTGCAAGCAGATAGGAATAGATGTTATAGGTAAAGACGCTTTCACATTACAGGGCGAATACTCACAAAACCTTATAGCAAAAGTCATTTTCGGCGAAACAAAGCCGACTATGAAAGCGGATATTGATATTCCCGCACGTCCGCCCGTGCTTTGTGCCGGTTGTCCTCATAGAGGTCTTTATTATGCGCTGAAAAAATTAAAATTGACGGTAAGCGGCGATATAGGCTGCTATACTCTCGGTGCACTTCCACCTATCGGAATGATGGATACCTGTGTTTGTATGGGTGCTTCGGTATCTGCACTTCACGGCAGAAATAAAGCCGATGAAAACAACTGTAAGAACTCTGTAGCGGTTATCGGCGATTCAACGTTTATTCATTCCGGTATTACAGGACTTATTGATATTGCTTATAATCAAAGCAACTCAACCGTTATCATACTTGATAACAGCATTACGGGTATGACCGGTCACCAGGACAATCCGACTACAGGAAAGACAATTAAGGGCGACCCAACTACCGCAGTCAGCTTAGAGCTTCTTGCAAAGGCTGTCGGTATCGACAGAGTCAGAGTTGTAGACCCGTATAACCTTAAAGAGTGTGAAGATGTAATCCGTGAAGAAGTTGCCGCAGACGAGCCGTCGGTTGTAATTTCGAGAAGACCTTGTGCTCTTTTAAAATATGTTAAACATAATCCTCCGCTTAAGATAAACAAAGATAAATGCGTCGGTTGTAAAATGTGTATGAAGATAGGCTGCCCGGCTATCAGCATGAGAGACGGAAAGTCGGAGATTGATTTTACACAATGTGTCGGCTGTAATGTATGCAGTCAGCTCTGCAAATTTGACGCAATAGAGGAGGGTAAATGATATGGAGACAAAAAGTATTATGATTGTCGGAGTCGGCGGACAGGGCACTCTTCTTGCCAGCAGAATACTTGGCGCGGCGCTTATAAGTAACGGCTTCGACGTTAAGGTCTCAGAAGTACACGGTATGAGTCAGCGCGGCGGATCGGTTGTTACTTATGTAAAATACGGTTCAAAAGTTAATTCACCCATAGTTAATGAGGGTGAAGCCGATTTGATTCTTGCATTTGAGCAGCTTGAAGCTGCAAGATGGCTTCAGTATCTTAAAAAAGACGGAACACTTATAATAAACACGCAAAAAATCGATCCGATGTCGGTAATAATCGGCAATTCGGTTTATCCTGACGGTGTACTTGATGCTATTAATAAAGCAGGAGCAAAAACTACAAATCTTGATGCACTTTCTCTGGCTGTTTCGGCAGGCTCTGCCAAAGCCGTAAATGTCGTTCTTATCGGTGTTATGGCCTCACATATGGATTTGAATCGTGATGTTTGGATTAACGCTATTAAGAATACTGTACCTGAGAAATTCCTTGAGATGAATCTCAAAGCATTTGACCTCGGTTACAATTATAATAAGTAAGAAAGAACGGAGATATTCAAATGCAAAACTATTTCACCCCGGACATTGAAACCGCTTCAAGAGATTATCTTACTGCTATACAGTCTGCAAGACTGATTAAAATGGTTGAAAACTGCTACAAGCATGTGCCTTTTTATAAACAGAAGTTTGATGAGATCGGTCTTCTGCCCGGTGATATTAAATCAATAGCGGATATAACTAAGCTACCTTTTACGATTAAACAGGACCTTCGCGATAATTATCCTTTCGGCCTTTTTGCCGTTCCAAAAGAAAAGCTTGTACGAGTTCACGCTTCTTCGGGAACGACAGGCAAACAGACTGTTGTGGGCTATACTAAGCATGATATTTCCATTTGGAGCGAAAGTGCTGCACGAGCTTTATCTGCAGCAGGTGCTACAAAAGGAGATTATATACATATATCTTATGGCTACGGCCTTTTTACGGGCGGCCTCGGACTGCATTATGCCGCTGAAAAACTCGGAGCAACCGCCATTCCCGTTTCGTCAGGCAATACTAACAGACAAATGCAAATTTTGCAGGATTTCGGTTCAGACATTATTTGCTGTACTCCGTCGTATGCCATGTATATCGGCGAATCACTGAGAGCTGCCGGTGTCGATTCCACGAAGTTGCCTTTAAGAGTGGGAATTTTCGGCGCGGAAGCATGGAGTGAAAATATGCGCAAGGAAATCGAAAGGTCACTTAATATCAAAGCTTATGATATTTACGGTCTTTCAGAAATTGCAGGACCCGGCGTTGCTTTTGAATGCTCTGAGCAAAACGGTATGCATATTAACGAAGATTATTTTTATCCCGAGATTGTTGACCCTGACACACTTGAAGTTTTGCCGGACGGAGTATTCGGCGAGCTTGTGTTTACGTGCATTGGGAAAGAAGCCCTTCCTTTAGTGAGGTACAGAACACATGATATTTCCGCCCTTACTCACGAAAAATGTGATTGCGGTAGAACGCTTGTTAAAATGCTTAAACCCAAGGGCAGATGTGATGATATGCTCATAATCAGAGGCGTTAATGTTTTCCCGTCACAAATTGAGCATGTAATTCTGTCTCTCGGCATGGAGCCGAATTATCAAATAGTTGTTGATCGAAAGAACAATCTTGACATAATGACGGTCAAAATTGAAATGTCGGATACTCTTTTCTCTGACTCGGTTCGTGTGATTGAAGAACAGGAGAAAAGGATTAAAGACGCAATGCATGCAACTCTCGGTATCTCTGCAATTATTAAGCTTGTTGAACCTCGCTCTCTTCCTCGTTCGGATGGCAAGGCAGTAAGAGTAATAGATAATAGACACATTTAAGGAGGCAAATGTTATGGCAATTAAGCAGATCTCAGTTTTTGTTGAAAACAAACCCGGCAGGCTTGCCGATATTACGGGCTTTTTGGCTGACGGCGGAATAAGCATCCGTGCTTTTTCAATTGCCGATACAACGGATTTCGGCATTTTGAGACTTATTGTGTCGGATACCGATAAGGCTGCAAAAGTATTGAAGGAACACGGTGTTGCCGTTTCCATAACAGATGTTGTCGGGATTTCTATTCCGGATGTTACCGGTGCTTTTGCCAAAGTTGTCAAGCTTCTTTCCGATGCAGGAGAAAATGTTGAATATGCTTATGCTTTCTTAACTCCGGAAGAAGGGCATGCCTATGTTATTTTCAGAGTTGATAATAACGAAAAAGCTTGCGAGCACCTTAAGGAAAACGGCGTCGATGTTATCGAAGAAAACTCTCTGCTGTAATTCAATCAGTTTAAAGCCCGGTGCTGTTGCATCGGGCTTTTTCTGCGAATTTGCGGACGTTTTTAATTTACTTTTTTTATTCGCTGTGATAAAATATTTAATAATAAAATTGTAGGTAGGTGATTAAGAATGATAGGAACAAATATAGCAATTGACTTTGGTTCTTCCTCAACGGAATTATATGTTCAGGGGAAAGGTGTCATTCTTGATGAGCCTACTATGATTGCTGTTGATGTTGAAACCGGTATGCCGATAGCAATAGGCAATGCGGCATACACTATAAATGGTAGAACAGATGATAGTATTGAGGTTATAAGTCCGATTGTAGGAGGTATTATCTCTAATTATACTATGGCGGAGCATATACTGAAGTATTATTTGCAAAAGATTTTAACAAACAGTTTTATAAAGCCAAATGTCGTAATATCGATACCGAGCGGAGCTACGGGGCTTGAAAGACGTACTTTTCTAGATGTTGTTACGGCAGCCGGTGCCGGGCGTGCTTGCCTGATTGAAGAGTCACTTGCTTCTGCCGTCGGCATCGGAATAAAAAATGACTCTCTTTCCGGCAGATTGCTTGTAAATATGGGCGGCGGCTCAATCGATGTTTCGGTTGTAACCATGGGCAGTATTGCTGTGGCTAAGTCGCTGAAAATAGGCGGAATTTCAATTGATGAGGCAATAATGCGTTATTTAAAGAAAAATCGTGATATTTTAATCGGTCCTCAAACTGCAGAAAGACTGAAAATATGCTTGGGCAGTGCTGTTCCGCGTGAAGAGGAGCTTGCGGTTATAGCCTCCGGCAAAAGCTGCCTTGACAATATGCCTATATCCTTTGAAGTTACTTCCACTGAGATTTTTGACTCAATAAGCGAGCAAATAAATATGATGATACAAGGTATAAAAGATGTGTTGGAAAAAACACCTCCTGAGCTTGTTGGAGACATTTCGGATAACGGAGTTACTTTGACAGGCGGCACTTCTCTTTTGTGGGGAATGGATAAGCTTGTTGAAAACGAAACCGGTATAGAAACAAAAATTGCCGAGGACGCCATGTACTCAACAGTTAACGGCGCCGCTGCGGCAATCAATGATATTGAATATTTAACCAATAACGGTTATACATTTCAAACGGTACGCGAAGTATAATCAGATTTTGATGCCTTCGCTTGCATTTTTGAGAAGCTCACAGGATTCTTTGAGCTTCTTTTCTTCTTCAGCTGTTATGTCAAGAGTAACTATTTCTCTGACTCCGTCTCTTCCTATAATGCTCGGTATACCGGCATATACTCCGTTGATGTCATATTCACCGCGGAACATTGAAGAAACGGTTAATACGCTTTTTTCATCGCCGAATATAGCTTTTACGATTCTTACCAAAGCCATTCCTATTCCGTAATAGGTGGCTTTTTTTGCTTCTATTATTTTTTGTGCAGCTCCTGTAACATCTTTTGCTATTTCATCAAGGTCGGTAAGCTTGAATCTATCCGGATTGTTTTCAACAATGCTCATTATGCTTTTTGTGCCGACGAAAGCTTGCGACCAAGGTACCATCTCGCTGTCTCCGTGCTCGCCGATAACGTATGCGTGAACATTTTTCGGGTCAACGTTAAAATAATCACCGAGAAGATAACGAAGTCTTGCCGTATCAAGCGTAGTACCGGTGCCTATAACTTTTTTGCAGTCGAATCCGGAAAGCTGCCATGTAATCTTAGTCATAATGTCAACGGGATTGGTTGCAACAAGGAAAATTCCGTTAAAACCCGAATATATTATAGGAGAAATTATTGTTTTGAAAACCTCTGTGTTTCGTTGAAGCAACGACAGCCTGTCTTCTCCGGGCTTTTGACCTACGCCGGCGCATATAACTACTATGTCCGCATCTCTGCAATCGGTATAAGAGCCTGCATATATCTTCATATTTGTTTTAGCAAAGGACAAACCGTGATTAAGGTCCATGGCCTCTCCTTCAGCTTTTTGTTTGTTTACATCAATCAACACAAGCTCATCGCAAACACTTTCGCAAAGCATAGCGTATGCAAAACTCATTCCTACAAAACCGGTGCCAACCAAGGCTATTTTCTTTGTAAATCCGTATGTGTTCATTTGTTTCATCCTTTCTTTGATTGCTGTTGTACGTATTTTGTACGCGTTGCATTTTTAGTATATCATTAAGCCTGTAAAAAATAAACAAAATTCACTTGTTTAGGAAAATATTCAGCATATTATTCATATGCAAGAGAAAAAAACAATTTATACTATTGAATATTATGAATAAATGATGCAAAATCCGCGGATTTTTTATAGAAGGTATTATTTTATATTGAAATCCGGCATTGA
>ENA-OVGM01001697-OVGM01001697.1-human-gut-metagenome-genome-assembly--contig:-NODE-1697-length-16931-cov-4.396125_pt1 | contig 16931 bp, 10 predicted proteins | sample MGYA00237773_ERZ505425 | MGnify/ENA primary metagenome ERZ505425 (study PRJEB26158, sample SAMN06016407) | human gut metagenome | biome: human gut; feature: ankylosing spondylitis patient; material... | reverse complement strand
CACTACATTTTTAAATCCTTTAAACTCATAAACCATCAAGTCTTTCGTTCCCTCTTCCTTATCTATCTCTCCGGCTGCAGTCAGCTTCATTTCAAGCATACTGCAATTTCCATCCGGATATTCGGCCACTCCCCCCAGGTAACTTACAAAATCATAAGGAATCGCTTCTACCTCATCTCCTCCCGAAATATCCCAACGGTCCTCCCGTTGGCTGCGGAATTTCAACCGGGTAATCCGTACAGAAGGATCCGGATGGGCATAAATTTCATATGAACGAGGAGTTGAACGAGTCAAGTCTGCCCGATAAATCTTATTACCGACAGCATAGTAAAACATACGGTCAAAATAAGCTGAAGTGGCCACCGGTAATTTTCCTTCGACAAGCCCTGTTTCCGGGGTCAATTCCCAATAACCGCTACAGATTGTCCCTTTCTTCCCTTGTATCATCTCCGGAGAAATTTCGTAAATATACAAGCTACTTCCCTGACTGGCTATCGCCATAATCTTCGGAACATCGCGGGAAGTCGTCGCTCCGATATAAATTACATCTTTATCTCCAATATTGTTCGGATCGAATTTATTCGGATAACCGGCCTGCTCGCCTATGGTCTCCAGTTTCTGTTCATTCAGACTTCCGTCAATATCGTAAAGATCTTCCATGCCGCTAGCAATGTAGCGGTTCGTATTATAATTATTACCGCCAATATCCGCATTATAGTAAGAAAGGAAGCGTTTGTTCCTGGAATCATAAATAATATTTATTCCTTCCGGTGACACATCATAAGCCAGGGAAGCCCTCTCTGCATAATAATCCCCATCTGCAGCTTTCACCGGATAATAAACAGAAAATCCATCCGGCTTGGCAAACCAGAATACCCCATCGTCAATGATACATTCCCCCCGTTTATCTCCTTCCGCATACATCGGTGCATAATGGGCGTCATTAGTCAGCTTTTTGTATAACAACATTCGGTTATATGCATAACGTTCTTCCAAAGTAGCACCATCCAGCATATAGTTTTTCCCTCCTTCAGTGAAAATACCCAACAATGTCTCCTCAGATCCTATCTGCATGGCATCTTTCAGATGCAAATTATTAATCGACAAGAACAAAGGTTTACCTTGCAACCTGCCTCCCGTTTCCTGTGCATAGATATCTTGTACGGTAACCCGGCTGCTACCATCCCCATCGATACATCCCAATACGGCACTCTCACCGATATTCTGCAGCACAAACCAACAACGGTTAAATGCAGCCACCAAATTAACCACCGTCTCACCGAAGGTTACGATATTCTGTACCGTATCCGTTACAGCCAACCGTAATGTAATCTGTCCGCTATTTTTCGGATAAACCCATATCCGGCATACCGAATCCGTACCACATTCCGTCCACGTCACCCCACTTAGATTCTTTTTCCACAAATAAGTCAAATTGGCATTATCTTTCCGGTCCAACTGGGTAACAGCCGCTTTCACTTCAACCAAAACCGAATCTTTCTTCGGTATCGTAACGCTGACGCTCCGCGGCATTTCTAACACCATATCATTGATGTCATTATAATCATAATTTCCCAAATCATCATAACAGGCCATTCCCAATACAGCCAATAATCCCCATACCAATATCTTTTTCATACTATCATTTTTTCTGTTCACATTCATCATCAATCCTTAGGAAACACAATCTCATTCTGAGGATTCTCGTCATCCATCAAAGGCGGATTACCAGCCTTCTTATAAGCCTCATACTTAGCGCTGATATCATTCCTGACTTCTTTCGTCTGCTCTGTCTCAGCATAAATTTTCCCCAAGTTGTCCATCATAAACATATATTTATTATTACTGTATATCCCCCACAACCCCTCATCCCAATCTGAAGGACGTATCGTATAAGCGATAGTAACTTCACAATCCGAATTCTCCACACGCCCCTCTCCAAACTCATGCTCAGCATTCTCTATATCGAAAGTCAGTTTTGTATTCAACTGTGCACCGACCCTAGGGGGACGGGGTACAACCAACTGGGCCGTAAAAGTCTCAGCCCCGGCAGGAAATTCATAAGAAGGTATAAACACAACCCCTTCCATCTGCTCGACCGTTTTCAGGCAAAAATTCAAAGGCTTTTCCAAAGCATATCCCAAACAACGCACCTTTACCTCTAAAGCACGTTCTGTAACTTCATTCATATAGTCCCGGTCGTCGAAAACACAGCTGGCTTTTGTATTGAAAAATTCCAGACGGGGTGCTTCGTTATATCCCTTTATATCATTTTTCTCACAAGAAATGGCGGTAATCAATACAACCATCATTCCATATATCAATCTTTTCATCACTTACTATTTTCCGGTTATACCAAACATATCTTCATTTTCAGGCAAAGGAAACTGATACTTTGTCCGTACATCGACCAAACTGCAATTTGCAAAAGTGACGTAGTTGTGCCGTTTATAAAAATAAAACAGCTGTCCCTCTCCGTAATACTCTTTCAGGTATTCACGCATCACTTCGTTGATCCGGCGCGTATGCCCACTGTCAAATCCTTCACGGGTATCCGGTTCGTCATATCCTTTTCCCCCATCTGTCGCATCACTGGAGGCGATTCCCCGTTTAAAACGAACCATATCCAAAATTTCAGCGCTGCTCTGCGGATCCGGATCACATTCAGCCATAATATAATACATTTCCGGAATCCTGATCAAGGGCATGACATCTGCACCGGAATAAGCTCCTGTATAATTCGGTAAATGATCTGAGGCATATCCGGTCTGATCGTATTTCGACAAGATTTTCTTTGTATCATCAGTAATCAACATCTCATGAAAAGCGGCATTTCCTGAACGGAAATCAGTAGAACCACCGGCAGATAAATCATAAAACTGCCCGAACAGTTCTTTGCCGACTCCCAAACCGGAAACATTCTGATTGATGAAATCAGGGTCCACCACTTTCTCCATCTCATAAATATGTAAACTAAAAATATGTTCATCGAATAAGATCCTGTTTTCTGTCGTCAAAGCTTCAGTCAACGGGAACAATTTACTTTCCACCACCTCACTGGCAACAGCATAAGCCTTAGCTTTACTTTCTTCATCCCCCTTGTAACAATATACCCTTGCCAACATAGCCTTTACAGCCCAACGATTCATACGAAACTGACGCAGCTCCAGAAACGGGTCTGCATTGACGTCATGAACAAAGATATCATGATCAGCCTCCCACAATAGAGAATCTGCCTGGTGTAAATCCGCCAGACAAGCGTCTACCACCTCCGTAGCAGGTAATACAGGAGTCGGTTCATTACTGAATACTGTCCGATAAGGAATAGCTTTCCCCTGAGGTTCCATAGCAAATACCGGCCCGAACATCCGTAACAGATCAAAATGCAGAAAGGCACGCAAACCCAAAGCTTCCCCTTTCATAATCTCATAATAACCCGGCGTTGTAATTACCTCACGGTTCACCTCCAGATAATGCAGGAAATTATTAATGTTCGCAATAATATTATAAGCACCTGAAAAAACATTATCTTTAATACTTTTATAAGTTCCGTCATAATTATAAATCGATGTCCAGTTCGTTATGTCAGGAGCGTACTCATACCGTCCGGCAAGCATCTCCATATAATTATAGGTTAGCTCACGTCCGTAAAGGGAAGACTCTCCCATTTTAAGATAAAAGCCCGTTAAAGCATCCTGGAAACCAAACTCATCTGCAAACAAATCCTCTTCCGGCACGGAAGTTTTAGGCTGTACATCCAGCCAGTCCGAACATCCGCTACTCCCCAATACGATCACCAACAGGAAACCATATACAAATTTATACATATTCATATTATTTAAATACTACATTTAACGAAATTGCAAACTGACGGGCAAAAGGATAATCCAATCCCCTCTCCTGTTTTACAGATGAGAGATAAAAAATATCCTCCATAGTAAATCCCCACTTCAACGAACTGATAAAACTCTTTTTCAGGAAACGTGTATTTTGCTGATCCATCCGGTAAGTCAGAGACAACGAACCGAAAGTCAATGTATTCTCATCCATCACAAAACGGGATGTCGGACGTGTTTCCGATCCGTTGACAGAGTTTGTCAGGCGTTTGTATTTAGCCACATCCCCCGGTTTCTGCCAGCGTTCCTGCAAGACACGTTTATCTACATTATACCGTAAATCGGCATTCTCGATTTTATCCACCAACGTCTGGTTATATACCTGTCCTCCGAATTTATAGTTAAAAGAAAGATTGGCTCCAAATCCTTTATAATTAAATGCAGTATTGATATTTCCCTGCCATTTCGGCTCTGTGTCCCCGTAAGGGATTTTATCAATAGCATTATACTCACTGGTCACTTTACCATTGCGGGTCAGTAATAACTCATCTCCTGTCATCGGATCGATTCCCAGCGAACGGACAACCCAAATACGCGTCTGTGACTCTCCTTCTTCATACATCGGCAGAGGTTTGTCTTTTTCATTGCTGGTATTAAGCTCATTCATATGGCGCAAAGCATCCGATATTTTTTTCAGTTTTTCTTCATTATGTGAACCATTTACCGTGATCACCCAATAAGCATCTTTATCCAGATTACGATAAGGAATAAATGAAAAATTCAGCTCCACCCCTTTCGTCTCCAGATTTCCCATATTTTCCGGATAAGAAGCAAAACCGACAGAAGGAGCCAGCGTAATCTGTGCCAAAGAATTTTTCGTATTCTTGATATAATATTCGGCCCGGGTAGTAAAACGCCCTTTGAGTAAGAAAAGTTCCAAGCCAACATTCCAGGTTCCGGTCTGTTGCCATTTCAGATTCGAATTACCCAAAGCGACCAGTTCCGTCCCCGTTGCATTAGAAGAAAAATAAGGTTTCATTAAATTGGTATAAGTATAAACTGAGCGGGACTGATAAGGAGAAAAACCTTGTGTACCTGTCACCCCATATGAAGCCCGCAATACCACATCATCCACCCATTTAACATTTCTCAGCCAACTTTCTTTCTTCATATTCCAGCGTAAACCTGCAGACCAGAAAGGAGAAAAACGATTGTCTTTACCAAACTGTGAAGAACCGTCGATACGGATATTAAAATCGGCAGAATAACGATAATCATAAGAATATCCCAAAGTAGCCACAGCTCCCAAAGCCCGGGTAGTTCCTTCACTTCCGGTCATGTTTTCATTGTATTTCTTACCAAACAAAATATGATCCATATTGCCGTTCGGGAAACCTGTCACCGTTGCTCCATAGACTTCGCTATGAGTCTGCTCTACCGAATAACGCAGATTTCCAGTCAGATAATGCACATCATTGACCACATTGTTATAACTGGCCGTAAAAGCAAACATATAATTGAAATCCTCCGACTGGTTACGTTTAAAATCACCCTTCAGGGTAGGATCCACCACTTCAGCAAAAGCGGTGTGCTGTGCAGGACGGAAAACCTCGTCCTTACCTGTCGATTTCTGTATAGAAATATCGGCCTGCAAACGCCAGGCATCCGTCGGAGTATACTCTAATTTAAAAAGGTTACGGATACTAAAAGAGGTGGTCCGGTCTTTACTATGAAAGGTCGTATTATACATCGGATTAGCTACCTGATAAGGTTGTGAATTACCCAGATAGATCATATCCCAGGTCTGCATAATTTTATTGATTTCTCCATTTTCTCCGTAAGGCCGTAAATAAGGATTCAAACGGGTATATTCACTGAAAGATCCGTAAGGACTGTCATCTCCTGTTGAATTATCCACGGTCAGGCTGTTTTTCATCAGTAATTTACGGTAACGGTAAGAAAGATCCAACGCTGCCGTCTGGGTACTACGCCGTGACTCTTTCATTACTCCCGGCGTTTGATTGAGTCCCAGATACAATTTATACCGCAGGGCCTCACTTCCTCCTTCCAGCGTCAGGGCATGCCGGTGTTGTACAGCTGTCCGCAAAGGTTGGGACAACCAATACGTATCGACTCCTCTTTTCACCTCACGCAAACGGTTCTGATAGTCCCGTTGGGAATCCAGGTCATTGGGAGAATATAAACCAGCCAAAGCTTCAACCTGGATTTTTTCCTCTGCATCCATCAAATTATAAGCCGAAAGGTCCGGCATTTGCAAACGCAGGTTACCGCCATAACTCACATTGATTTCTCCTGGTTTCGGAGTGTAAGTTTCTATTACAATCACACCGTTAGATGCTTTCGAACCGTAAATCGCCGTTGCAGAAGCATCTTTCAGCATTGTGATCGACTGTACACGATCCGGGTCCAAATCGACCATCGTCTGCACGTCAATCTCGAAACCATCCAGTATCAATAAGGGCTGATTCGGATAAGTATCGTATTCTCCCTGCAAAGACACTAAATTATTGTCTCCGGCCCCTCCGGCAGGCAGCGTGGAAGAACCACGCATACGCATGTCCGGTAAACGGTTCGGATCCGAACCCGCACTGATATTTTCCATGATCTGGAAACTGGGTTCAATGGTAGACAAAGCCTTAGCAATACTTGTAGTACTGATCTTTTTTAATTCATCCCCTTTTACCGTTACCGCAGAACCGGTAAATCCTTCCTTTTTACGGGCAAACATACCGGTAACCACAACTTCATCCAATTCAGTCTCTGTTTCTTCCAGCACAACCCGCAAAGGTTGTACTTTTCCATTCTCTATTTTAACAGGAATCTCTTTGGAATTCATTCCCACAAAAGAAAATTCCAGAGAGATACCCGGAGTTTCTGTTATTTCAAGACTGAATTTACCGTCAATATCCGTTGCCACCCCAATCGTGGTACCTTTCACCACAACCGTAACTCCTGGTAACACACCTCCTTTAGAATCGACTACGACCCCTTCCAGCTTAATCAATTTCTGTGGAGCAACCATATCGGCTTCAGCCTGTTTCTTATAAATAACAATAACCTGATTTTCAATCTCATAACCAAAATCGGAACCACGCAGACATTGTTCCATCACTTCATTTATATTTCCCGACACAACATCTACGGAAACGTTTCCAATAGCATTTATAACTTGTTCATTATAAGCCAATCTGTAACCCAACTGTCTCTTTATTTCTTTAAAAGCTTCTTTCAATGAAACATTTTCCAGACGGAATGCCACACTCTGTCCGGCAGCTTCAACCACTAAAGGTTCGGTTAATATTAACAAAGTAATTAAGGATAACCGGATCCATATTCCTGCCCAACGGCAGACCTTTCCCCACCGTATTCGATTCTCTCTATTATTTTTCATATTCTCATTAAATTACCTATTCCTCTCTTTCAACGGATAATGACCGTCCGGCCTTTCAATTCGATATCCAGCGTACGGGTCTTCTCCAGTATATTCATCACATGTTTTAACGAACTACTCCGTTCAATTTCAAAAGAATAATATTCGTTCTGTTTATCACTATCTACAAAAAACACTTCAATATCATACCAACGTGCCAATTCTCTCATGATATATTCCAGAGAACGGTTATCAAACAAAAAATACCCGTCGATCCAGCTTGTTGCCGAAGCTCCGGCTTTTCCAACCACCCAGCGTTCTTCCATCAACTGCGCCTGTTCTCCCGGTTTCAGTAAAATTTCATGATTTCCCCGGCTCAACCGGATACTTCCCGACAACAACACAGCCGAATAAGGTTCATCTTCGTAATGACGGATATCGAAACGGGTTCCTAAAACCCTCACGACATTTCCTGCCGTTTCCACCCGGAAAGGCCGCAAGGAATCACGAGCCACGTCAAAAAATACCTCTCCGTCACAAGCTACCCGACGTTCCCCTGCCGGAAAAACTACCGGAAAACGTACAACGGATTCCGCATTCATCCATACTTTCGTCCCATCCGGTAAGATCATCTTATAATCCGTTCCTCTGGGTGTCCGTATCTCATTATATTGGGAAGAGTCTGCCCGGTTTACGTTTGCAGTCGGTTCATAACGGGCATACCCATCCTCAGCTAACAAGAAGCCTCCCTCCCAGTTGTAAGCAGAATCCCTGTTCAACATAATCTCTTTACCTGAAGCCAGCCGAATGACCGGCAGAGAAGAGGCTGTCACTCTCTCTGCCAGGTCCTGATCCGTTTGCTTCACTTCATTTTGCCAATAAAACCAGACGCCTTCCCCCATACACAACAGCAGAACAATCCCTGCTACCCTCCCCCACCATTTCCGCCGTCTGTATCTCTCGATCCGACGCGCAATATTCATTTTCAAACGTTCACGGGCTTTTTCCTTATCGGACAACTCCAACCCTGCCATCTTACATCTGACATATTCCCGGTTACTGATTTTTTTATAAAAGTCCTGATGCTCCGGTGTTTTCAGCCAGTTTTCCAATGTCCGACTTTCCTGCTCGTCTAAATCTCCCAACAGAGAATGAATAATCGAACGCCTAATCGCCTCTTCACTGTCCGTTCTCATAGCTAATCAAAAGAGTTATTCAGTATCTTCTTTATCACGGGAAAGGAAGTCGTCCAGCGACGCAGCTGGAAAATCCATCCCTTCACCCCGGAAATTTTTCATTCGTAAATAAATCAAATAACGGCCCAAAATATTGAATCCCTCATCCATCCCTTTCATCAGGCTGTTTTCAGAAGAACGCCATACCCCGCCACTACATGAGAAACCACCGACATATACACCGGAAATCTTACCTCTGTCTTTCAATTCTTGCCAAGGTTTCGGAAATTCGGTCGACGACATCGATACATTCAGATACATTCCTGCCTCCTGCCATGACTTCAGGTAACTAGCCGTACTCGCATCGATAGGCCCACCGAAAGAATACTCATCGGCCAGTTTTCCGAAAGCATGTCCTCCGGCTTCATGGCGCACAATCTGGACAAAATTATTCGGGAAAGGCTCCTCAGATACCGGACAAATAGCTACTCCTTCCCCAGACTTGGTCAGGTTGGCTACCCCTCCGTAACGCTTACCGTTAGCCATCACAATCACAACATCCTGCGTCGGAATATAGTCTAAACCTGCCCCCTCAATACTAGTCTTGACAAACTCCTGAATAGCCGTATAATCACAATTCATACCGGATCCGAACTCATCATACGAACACTTGAAACGGGTATTTACCTCCTTAGGCCCTCCATAAGTCGCATTATAGTCCGTACATCCTGATTCGGCAGATTCAGCATGCAGCAGGATAAATCCGAAACGTTCCGAATAAGTCTTGAAAGGCTCCAGTGACTCCATGCCCTCCATCGCTTCCTGGCAATACAAATCATAAACCCCCGATTCGATTTCTTCTTTCGTGAAACCGTCTCCAATCAGAATAAAATTAAAAGTAATACGCGGGAAATCAGGTACTGATGCAAAAGGATCATTATAAGTCGGTTTTTTCCAGATCACAGTATGTCCGTCGTAAGTTTTATACATCTGACTCAAGGATAGCGGGAAACTCAATCCCAGTACTTCATTTTCCAGACGTAATTTCGTACGGTTGAAAAACTCACCGGTATTGGGCTGTAACTCGAAAACCATCTTGAATTGTCCGTCTTCGCTTTTTGTCTCCTTTAATTTCACCCATTCTACCTCTTCGTCAAACACCACATCGAAAGGTATATTACATTCAAACGAATGTGTCAATTCTGTCATATCATATTTGGCAAACAGCTTATCGTTATTCAATTTCCATTTGGGTTCCGGATATTGGGTCACTTTCAGCGTATCGCTCAGATTACTCTGGGTGTCCTTCAAATAAACCATGGCTTCCCGGATAACACTGGAATTGTTCACTGTCAAAGTTAAAGCCAGGTTGCGGTCGGTTACCGCCTTGGTAACAGGGGCTGTTATCCAATCCACCCCTTCGCTGAAGGTTACCTTTAAAGTTCCGTTCGACCGGTAAGGAACTTTCAAGGAAGTATGGTTATATAAAGCGATGAACTCTTTTTCATTCAACTCCAATACCCCTTTTTCCAGCTGATATACCGGTAAATTCCAGCTTTCTGTTCCTGCTTGAACCACCAGGCGTACTTTTCGTTCTATTTCAGTCGTATTTTCAATTACCGTAACCTTTACCTCACATTCTCCGGCCGGTCCACTTACCGGCTCCACCGATAACCACTCGGGAATATTTACAATTTTCCAGGCCTCACTAGAAGTTACCTGAATAATCTGCTCTGTCGCCAGAGAACCGAAACGCAGAGAGTTCTCCGAGACTTCCAGCCGGGGCGCATCTACAGGATCGCCGTTGTCTGAGCAACCTCCTAAAAAGAAGGCTGCTCCCAAAAGAAACAATAAATTAATTAAATATTTCATATCTGATATTTTTACTTGTTAAAATGCAAGGAATGGACGAACTTCTCCCCAATACATGCTTTGATCTCCACAAATATGATACGTACTCCACCAACCATTTCGCAAATAAAAGTTAAATACCATCGGATGTACTTGGTAATCGGTTTCTGTCGACGAATAAATCCGGTTGAAATAATCTGCCTCCCATGAATTATCCTGATTAATGATAAAACTGTTATCATACCCGTAGAAATAGAACTCATCACCTCCATTATCAACAATCAACTGGTTAACAGCTTTACGTTTTTCTTTTATGGCTTCAGTAGGTTCAGGAGCTGCGCCACCATCAGGGGATAAAACTTCTCCGTCAATCCAGGCTACCATTGCCTGTATTTCTCGAATAGCCGGCAAATACCATCCGGGATTTCCATTCTCGTCATTCAAATCACTGACATAAGCGGCTACAGGATAATGAGTTTTCCAGTCAACCATCTGTTTGTAAGCTTTCATATTCTCCCGTCCGTCTGTTTCACTACGTGTAATTACTCCCACATTGTTAGGATCATCTACATTGTTTTCATCATAAGGTAATCCGACACGATAACACAAATTCAGATCCCTGTGAGCTTTCAAAGCTACCACTTTACCATGGGCACCTCCGTCACTGATTTCATATACCAGGCCTAAAGTTTCGCCATTGACTACATACAAATCACCTACTTTATAATATTTACTCTGTACAATAATCAATTTCACTTTCACATCCGTCCGAGGAATTTCAACGATTAATTCAACAGAACGGGAACCGGCTTCCGCAGGTGTAGCACTGATCTTTATCTGATTATTAGTAAAGTCAGGTGTCACGGTACACCACTTATCTTCGCTTTCAGGCAGGGTTGTGCCCCACATTTTTGCATTTGTAGAGACTTTTACGATCACTTCATCTCCAGCCTCATTCAGGGTAACCCGGTCTGCCGAAAGTGCCAGTGACGGTTTGGTGCCGAGTTGAGTTACAATCACTTCACATGAAGCTGTATTAGAAGCCGCACCGGTACTCAGGGTAATGGTAGCCGTACGCTCTGTTTCCAACTCAGAAGCAGTCGCATTCACCTTCAACACGTCTCCCTCTGTACTGACAGAACACCATTCCTGTGCCTCTTTATTGACTTCTGCTTTCCAGTTTTCCCAGGAAGAGTTTACTTTTACCGTCATCTCACCGCCTTCTGTCTTAAAGTTGACTTTTTCCTGATCGGTAGAAATTTTCGCCAAAACATTTCCTTCCTGGATAACTACCAATTCTCCATGCACAAAAGGAAAAGTACCGTAAGGTACGCCTAGGAAAATGGTAATGATACGTTCATTCAGAGTCGGATTAGCTTCTACCGATAACAGATATTTATCCGTTTCACCTTCTTTCGGCTCCATTTTTACCCATCCCGTGGCCACTACTGTATATTCCTTAACTGTCGATAAAACCTCAATATCGACAGTCCCTCCGGCAGCATCTATACGGACAGTATCCGGATTCGCCATGATCATCGGCTCATTTCCCAATTGTTCGATAGCCAAAGTATCGGTGAAACGGTTACCTCCGACACCACCGGATACTTCCAACGTTGCACGCCGGGCTGTCAACAATTCATTAAATTCGGAAGTCAGTAATAATTTTGAATTTTCTGCATCAAGTCGTACGGTAATCCAATCAACCAAGGTATCCCCATGCCACTTGTACTCGATTTCCGGACTGAAAGTCATATACATCACTTCCCGGGTTTCTTCTTTCGGAGAAAAAACGACTTTTTCCGGAGAAAACATAATAGACATTTTATCTCCGGCCTTTTGGACAACGTCCAGGTACAAAGTTTTCATATTCTCTCCTTCCCCCGAAAAAATTTTCACCCGGGAAGAACGTACTAAGGTATCCAGATTTTGTAAAGGACTGATCACCAATTCTTTTTCAGAGACTTTCAATTTACACCATACACTGTCTTCCAGTGGAGACATCTCCGCTCCCCAGGGATAATTGGATTTCATAGCCAGTTTTTGCTCTCCGCCCATTGCCGGAAACTCAAAAGCTGTTTGATTTCCGCCAATTATCAACTCAACAGGCATATCGAGCCCATCATCATCTTTACAGGCAACGATACCCCATGCGATAAACACGAATAAAACACTAAAAAATAAATATTTTGTCTTCATAAATTTATATAATGGTTAACAATTTTTAAATAGTGACAGATAACATAACAGTAACTCCTGTATGTTCCGGAAAATAGCGGCATACTCCTCCGGCACATTGTATTCCCTCCCGATTCCGGCCATAATCGACAGATGCCCGCAAGCTGCGCCAGCTGTAACTCCCTCCGACACGATAATAATGAAGGCTATCACCATAACTTTCATAATTGCACATATCGCTTACATATACCATCCATGCCGGGGCCAATCCCAGCTCCAACAATCCCATGGCCCAACGCTGATTATCTTTTGAATCACTCCACACATGCTGTAACTCCATCCGTAAAGAAGTCTTCGGGGTAACTTTGTAAAGCAGATCGGCAACCAATACCTCTGAGTCCATCCTCATATTCCCAAAACCATATTTACTGAATTCCAGTTTTTTCTGGTGGAAAAACAACAATGTACTTTTGAAACTCTTCGACCATTTTCTCTCCAATTCCAAGCCGATCTCTCCATAAAGTAATTTTCCTTTCTGCCTGAAAAGATACGTACTCTCATCGTCCTTTTTCATAGTAAGACTCCGATACATAGATCCGTTCACTGCAAAAGACAGTGGATTTGCTGTTTTTTTTCCCATAGGCAGCTCCCCAAACAAACTGAATTGTCCTCCTGTCTCTCCTGCCATTTTTATCTCATGCGGAAATAAAGTCAACAATGCATATTTATGTTGCATGGTCAATGCCGGCACATAATTCAAACTGACACTTTCATCGTTTAAGCAATCGTCGACCCGCAAATCTCCGTTTTCAAAAGCACGAAACGTAGCGGAAAAACCTATTCCCGGAGCATTGATCCCTGCATACAACAGCACATTACGACCTTTTCCATAGCGGATATTATATGCGTCGTCCCAATACAAAGAGCGACTCTTTGCAACATATTCCCCTCCCAGGGAAAATATCCCTTTGGACAAATCCAGCCTGCCGGCATAATTCCGTACTACCCGGTCGGCCTTCACATCATGTTCGTCACTTCTGTCATCACGCAATACCCAAGAACCACCCACCGAAAGCAGCATTCCGTTTTCCGGGAACAACAAACTCCCCAAATCCATTTCTCCATCTGCACCATAGATCCGTACCGGAGCATATTCCTGAAATTTCTGCGGTACTCCGGCCACGACTTTCAAAGTCACCCCACCCCACGGACGCCACCTGATATTTCCCCCCATCAAGGCATTATTAATCCCCAAGGCCCTTTCCTCATAAGTACGGAAAATCAAACCACTTCCAAACTGTTCATATACCGTCCCTGCACGTAATTCCAAAGACTTACCGGTCCATTCAGCAAATCCTCTCATCAACTTACATCCCTCCCAGTCCGGAGAAAAACCAATCATCGGAGGTTCATAGATATCATACTCCAGACCAAACCGGAAAGCTTTAAATGAATATCCTAAAGTCAGATAAGTATTGGTAGCCACTTTATCTTCTACCTTCTTCACCCCTAACTTATCATCCTTCATGTAGAATCCCCAGTTCGTCTCCAGACTTCCGCTAAAATGTCCCTTGGAGTGCTGTATTTCCTGAGCTTGTACAAACCCGGAAAATACAGCAAATACAACCAATAAAACAGGAATTTTACAATTACACATTCCTACCTATATTCAAAGATTCAATACCCGACATTCGTCCCAATAGCAACCTGTTGCACATTCTCAACCACCCCCTGTTCGTTCGTTACAAAAACCACAAGCGTACTCTTTACCGGATCTGCTTTTCCCATATTGATCTGGAATTTAATTTCTTTCGGGGCACCCGGTTCAAAAGCCACCGCTTCCTCTCCTTCAAATGAAGGCATATAATCACGCATGGTATGAAACCACTCTATCATCCCTAAAGAAACATGATTCAAATACATGCCATCTTCAACCAAAGCAGCGATCACTTTACCGTTGAAAGATTTTTTACTACCGATCACAGCAGTCAATTCAACTTGTTTTTTATCTTCCGATAAAGAATTTTTAATGGCGATAGCAACCTCAGCCTTGGATTTAATAGCCGACAGTAATCCATCACGTCCCATAGCATCGACTGAAAATTTATCTTTATCACGATCTAAATAAACCGAAGGAGTACCCGTAGAGCCGAAATATGCAATAAAAGCTTTCTCCATCTCCCGGCTGCGTTCATCGTATTTCTGCCACATTTCAGGAGATTGTCCCTCGTAATGCGTCTCGATCAAAACGATTCTGGGATCTTTCCGGGCCAATGCATCTTCTTCAGTCAGTAATTGGATTGTACTGGTACAATATCCGCAATTCGCTCCAGTCAGGCTTTCTACTAACATACGCGCTGTAAACTCACCTTCTTTAAATGCACCCAAATTCAATGCCTCTTCAGCTTCTTTCCCCTGCCACATTGCAGTAATTCGATGCATCCCGGCCTCTGTCGTTCCGAAATAGGGGCTATCTAACTTTTCCCCGTCAATATAAAACTCTCCCCCAGAAATACGGCTCCCCTGCTCATCAACTAAATAAAGACAGGCAAAATCTCCGCCATCTGCCACGATACTCTTTTTATCAGAAGTCACCTTTAACTTTACATTCTCATTCATAGCAATCACATCCAAGGTATTAGATACAATTCCCTTGTAAGTTGCAACAACTTTATAAGTACCCGGAGTGTCAGAAGACAAGGTGTTATCGACTAATTCCTGGTCATTGGCTTTATACACACACTGTGTACTTACATCTTTCCCGGTATTGTCCTTCACGGTAAAAACTACAGCATCCACACCATCTGCTGAAAAATAAGAACGGTCTGAAGTCAAGGTAAGACCGCTTAAAATGCCGTCACCAGTATCATCTCCATTGTCCGAATCAGAACAAGAAAACGCTATCACACAGATAACAGACAAAAACAATAAAAACGATTTTCTCATAATTTATAAGTTTAAAAGTTATTTTTCAAATAAGAAACGTATACCCCACCTGACAGGGTGACTGAAAAAAAACACATTTCAGGAAAAATATTTTTCCGGCGGCAAAGGGTAAGAGCCATTTCATTGGTTCTCCCGGAAATATCCCTGGGATTTTATATATAAAATCAAAAGAATTGTCACCCGAATAACAGGGCTACACGTTTCTTAAAAAGAAGTAACTTATTCATCCTAATAAAAAGAAAAAAATGAAAACAGGAATTCTAATTTTACTCACTTTATTGATCTGGAACCTACAAGTTTGCGGACAAATGATTCCGGAAAATGTAACCTTAAAACAATTGGACGGGAAAAAAATTACTTTTAAAGACGCAGTACAACAAGGCCCGGTAATCATATCGTTTTGGGCAACCTGGTGTAAGCCTTGCCAAAGTGAACTGGAAGCATTAAAAGATTTAGAAGACTCCTGGAAAAATAAAGTCCGGATTATAGCAGTATCAATTGATGATGCCAGAGCAATGGCTAAAGTAAAATCCCTTGTAAAAGGGAAAAAATGGCCATTCGAAGTACTGCTCGACCCGAATAAAGAGCTATATAAAGCATTCAATATTTCAGCAATTCCCTATGTTTTAGTTATAAACGATAAGAAAGTGGTATGGACCCATTCCGGATACATGCCAGGTAATGAAGTTTTAGTTGTAGACAAAGCATTAGAAACAATCGGAAAAAAATGATATAGTAGAGAAAATAAAACAGTTTTAATGGCTGAAAAGTTATAGGATTACTAATAAATTATAGAGGAAAATAAGTAATTTCATATATTTGCCATTATTTTTGTTCGTTATTATTATACTATGCTGAAAAAAGCCTCAGACAACCATGCTAAAACTGATTTACAGGAATTCTCATATGACCAGCCAGATGTATTCGACCGGTTATTCGACCGCCATTACACTTCACTTTGGTCATTCGCATTTCACTATGTTAAAGACAAAGACATAGCGGAAGATTTGGTACAAGAGGCTTTTATCCAGTTGTGGGATCATTTAAAAGGATTTGACAGCTTTACAGCTATCCGTGTATATCTTTTCCGGAATGTCCGGAATGCAGCACTTGATTATCTCCGGCATGACAAAGTACGAAACAGGAATAGTACAGAACTCAATGTATGGCTACAAAATGAATTGAGGGAGCCATTGGAGCGTAAAATCATAGAAGAGGAGGTATTCGGATCTATGTACGATGCAATTTATAAATTACCGGAACAGACACGAAAAATTGTACTACTGACGCTGGAAGGAGTATCTAATCCCAAAATCGCCGAACAATTGAAAATTTCGGTTAATACACTGAAAACCTTAAAAAAAAGAGCTTATCAATACCTCCGTAATGAACTTGGACCATACAGGTTTACTCTTCTGAATTGGATATTTTTGTTGCGGAAATTAATAAAAAGAAATAATAATTAAAAATAAAATCCAGGGGCATTTTTTCTTCTATTCCGATTCCGGTTTTTATACCGTCAGACCGGTGGTGTCTGACGGAAACGTAACGTAA
>ENA-OVGM01001692-OVGM01001692.1-human-gut-metagenome-genome-assembly--contig:-NODE-1692-length-16964-cov-16.215684_pt1 | contig 16964 bp, 17 predicted proteins | sample MGYA00237773_ERZ505425 | MGnify/ENA primary metagenome ERZ505425 (study PRJEB26158, sample SAMN06016407) | human gut metagenome | biome: human gut; feature: ankylosing spondylitis patient; material... | reverse complement strand
ATGGTAGTGTGGGGCTTCCCCATGTGAGAGTAGGACACCGCCAGGTACTGAATGTAGAACCCCGAGCTAAATAGCTTGGGGTTTTTGTTTTTAGATTTGATTTAAATGAATTAAAAGTGCGGTCAAAATCAGAATAGTTTTATTAAAGATGTTTAAATCTTTTAATGAGAAAATATAGGTGGAATGGTACAATCACCAAAATTTTTTATAGGATAAATAAAACAAATGGCTCGAAAAAAGAAAAGTCGTAAAATTAGCGATATTATGCCAATTCGTAAATCGGATAAGAAACCTGAAGCACCGAAACTATCAGGTAAGAAATTAACACGTTATGAATTAGATGCTAAGGCAAGAGAAGATAAGAAAAAACGTAAACATAAAGGTTTAGCATCTGGTTCTCGTCATAGTAACGCAGAGCAAAATAAAAATAACCAAGTCGTTGAACAAAAAGATCCGCGCATTGGCAGTCGTAAAAATGTTCCACTGATTGTTGAATTTGTGAATAAGCCTGAGAAAGGGATGACAATTCCAGCAGTAAAAGAACCGAAAAAACTTGCGCCTGAAGTTGAGTTAGAACGTTTAGAAAATAATGAAATTCTAAATGAATTATTGGATGCCTTAGATGAAGGCAAAACGATTAGTAAAGCTGATCAACAATTTGTGGATGAATGCTTAGATCGTATTGCTCAGTTAATGGAAGAATTAGGTATTCAAGATGAAGAAGAGACAGAGGATGACCTCTATCGAACCTTCGAGAAAATTGATATCAACCAATTCAGATAATTGTCATGTGGCCGATTATTTTAAGTATTATTGCTTTGGGAATTATTGCTGGCGTATCATTTTATGCTTTCAAATTACTTAAGAAGTTACGCGAGCAAAACACTCTCATTAAGCAGACTAAAATAGCACGTACAAAACGCCTAAAAGAGAGTATGGTAATTATCGCTAAAGCGATGCAAAATGGAGATTGTAACCATTCAGAAGGGGTGATTCGTTTATCAATGCTTTTACTCCCTTTTGGACAATCTTTGCAGCCATATCAAGCGATGTATGCACTTTATAATATTGTAAAAGAAATGCCTACGCATGAAGCTCGGAAAGCATTGTTAAAAAAAGAAAGAATGAAACTCGATCTTGAGCGAGAAAGTGCGGAAGCAAAATTTGAAGAAGAAATTATGTTGGAGTTACGTCAGTTTTTAAATGACGTAGAGAAATTTGGGGAAGCTTAATGTCTGAAATTATTTGGGATCTTGCGTTAATTCAAAAATATAACCAATCAGGACCTCGTTATACATCTTATCCAACTGCATTAGAATTTAATGAAAGTTACACAAACGAAGATTTTATTGCAGCGGCTAATCGTTATCCGGAAAGACCACTTTCCCTTTACGTACACATTCCGTTTTGTCACAAACTTTGTTACTTCTGTGGCTGTAATAAGGTAATTACTCGTCATCAACATAAGGCGGATATTTATCTTGATTACCTTGAAAAAGAAATCAAAGCGCGTTCAGAATTATTCAAAAATCGTGTTGCGACTCAAGTGCATTGGGGCGGCGGTACACCGACTTATTTGACAGAAGAGCAATCTGCTCGTTTGATGAAGATGCTTAAAGATCATTTTACGATTGCGGATAATGCAGAAGTCAGTATTGAGATGGACCCACGAGAAATTGAGCTCGACATGCTTGATCATTTACGCAATATTGGTTTTAACCGAATTAGCATGGGTGTACAAGATTTCAATAAAGCGGTTCAAAAAGCGGTAAATCGTGAACAAGATGAAGAGTTTGTGAATGCGTTACTTGTTCGTGCTCGTGAGTTAGGTTTCCAATCGACTAACCTTGATTTAATTTATGGATTGCCACTTCAAAATGTGGAAAGTTTTATGTTCACATTACATAAAGTGATTGAATTAAATCCAGATCGTTTAAGTATCTTTAACTATGCTCATTTACCAAGTCGATTTGCGGGGCAGGCAAAAATTAAAGAAGATCAATTACCGCCACCGGAAACTAAGTTAGAAATCTTACAGAAAACGATCGAAACCTTAGGTAATGCAGGCTATAAGTTTATCGGTATGGATCATTTTGCTAAACCTGATGATGAATTAGCGATTGCCCAAGAGAAAGGTGTTCTACATCGAAATTTCCAAGGCTATACCACACAAGAAGAATGTGATTTGCTTGGTTTAGGTGTGTCAGCGATTAGTTTATTGGGTGATACATACGCTCAAAACCAAAAAGAATTAAAACATTATTATCATGATGTGGAAAATTCAGGAATCGCATTACATAAAGGTTTAGCGATGACAGAAGAGGATTGCCTACGCCGTGATGTGATTAAGCAGTTGATTTGTAACTTTAAGCTTGATTTTGCACCAATTGAAAAACAATATAATATTGATTTCAGAAAGCACTTTGCTGAAGATTTACAGTTATTACAACCATTACTTGAAGATGGATTAATTTCTGAAACGGAAACAGGCTTACAAGTTTCGCCTAAAGGTCGATTATTAATTCGTAATATTTGCTTATGCTTTGATACCTATTCAAGAGCTGCAGCAAAACGACAACAATTCTCTCGAATTATTTAGTTATACAAAAAACGGTCAAGATATAATCCTCGACCGTTTTTTCTTTTTATCTATTTTTATTCTGCGATATTTTCTAGAGCCCATAACTCGCTGAGATTTTCTCTACGACGAATTAAATGAGCTTTGTTTCCATCCACTAACACTTCAGCCGTACGTGGACGAGAATTGTAGTTTGAGGACATACTTGCACCATAAGCACCAGCAGACCGTTGAGCAATATAATCTCCTTCAGCAATAGCGAGCTCACGCTGTTTACCTAAGAAATCAGCGGTTTCGCATACCGGGCCAACAACATCATAAATGGCTTTTTCACGCCCTAAAGTGCGGTCAATTTCAATTATATTCATATAAGCTTCATAGAGTGCTGGACGAATCATATCGTTCATGCCTGTATCAGTAATCGCAAAGTTTCGGCTTTCATTACTTTTTAAGTATTGAACTTTAGCCACTAAAATCCCTGCATTCGCCGCGATTGCTCGACCTGGTTCTAAAATAATTTCGAGATCTTCATAATTTTTTAATTTATTCAGTAGCGCAGTCGCATAGTCACTTGGGTGAGGTGGCGTTTCATTAGTATAAGTTACGCCCAAACCACCACCGAGATCTAAGTGTTTTAATTTGATGCCATCTTCTTTTAATTGTTCCATTAAACGAATGAGGCGATCAGTTGCATCTAAGAAGGGCTGTAATTCAGTCAGCTGAGAGCCAATATGGCAATCCATACCCGTAATTTTCACATGAGGTAAGGTAGCAGCTAATTTATATACCTCACGTGCTTCATCTACGCTCACACCAAATTTATTTTCTTTCAATCCAGTGGAAATGTAAGGGTGGGTATGTGCATCAACATCGGGGTTTACACGTAAAGAAATAGGCGCAACTTTGCCCATTTCACCCGCAATCTGATTGATGCGATGTAGTTCCGCAATAGATTCCACATTAAAACAACGAATGCCTACTTCTAACGCTCGCATAATTTCGGCACGAGATTTTGCTACACCAGAAAAGACAACTTTTGATGCTTCTCCGCCCGCTGCTAAGACGCGTTCTAATTCGCCTTGCGAAACGATATCAAAACCAGAGCCTAATTTTGCCATGACATTCAATATTCCAATATTAGAATTGGCTTTAACGGCATAACAAATTAAGTGTGGATGCTTTCCTAAAGCGGAATCAAAGGCATGCCAATGGCGTTCAAGTGTGGCACGAGAATAAATATAAAGTGGTGTGCCGAATTCTTCAGCGAGTTGTTTGACGGGCAAATCTTCAACATAAAGTTGCTCGTTTTTATATTGGAAAAAATCCATGACGAATCCTTTGAGTGCGGTCAGTTTTTATTGTGTTTTTTGTGTGTTTTGCGGTTGTTCTTTTTCAGGGAAATATAATGGCCCTTTTACACCGCAACCTGTCGCTAAAGTACAGAATGCACTGAGTAATAAAATAGAAAGTAATTTTTTCATTTTTCAATCTCTCTAATAAGTAAAATCTGCCTTTGCCAACGAGGCGAAAGGCTTTATAATTCACGGCATTCTATCAGATTTAATCGGAAAATTTTATGAATGTTGCAGAATTTCACCAAAATATTGAACAGGTTTGGCAAAAAATTGAAGAAGCGTTAGAGAATCAAGATTGTGATGTGGATTGCGAAACACAAGGTTCGGTATTCACGATCACATTTGATGACCGTTCACAAATCGTTATCAATAAACAAGAACCACTTCTTGAGCTTTGGCTTGCGAGCCGTTTGGGTGGATTCCATTTTGCTTATAAAAATAATGATTGGGTGGCAAATGATGGTAAACGCTTTTGGGATTCTTTAACCGAGGCGGTTGCCGCTCACGGAGAAACGGTAACATTCTAATGGCCGAACTCGCGGAACATGCCCCGCAAAAAACAGATTTAAACACGACCGCACTTAATACGTTGCGGTCTGTTTTTGGTTACCAATCTTTCCGCAAAGGGCAGGAAGAAGTGATTCATGCAGCACTAAGCGGTCAGGATGCCTTAGTGGTGATGGCCACAGGAAATGGCAAATCCTTGTGTTATCAAATTCCAGCACTTTGTTTTCCTGGTCTTACATTAGTGATTTCGCCTTTGATTTCTTTAATGAAAGATCAGGTGGATCAACTCCAAGCAAACGGTATTGAAGCCGATTTCCTAAACTCTAGTCAGACGTCAGAACAACAACAGAAAGTTGAAAACAAGCTGATTTCAGGACAATTAAAATTATTATATGTTTCGCCTGAAAAAGTGATGACAAACAGCTTTTTTCAGCTGATTTCTTATGCTCAAATTTCCTTTATCGCCATTGATGAAGCCCATTGTATTTCACAATGGGGACATGATTTCCGCCCTGAATATACCCAACTTGGCGGCTTAAAAGCAGCTTTTCCAAATGCGCCGATTATGGCATTAACGGCTACAGCGGATTACGCGACAAGACAGGATATTCTCACTCATCTTAAATTAGACCATCCTCACAAATACATTGGCAGTTTTGACCGCCCAAATATTCGTTATACGTTAGAAGAAAAATTTAAGCCAATGGAGCAGCTTACGCGTTTTGTCTTAGCTCAGAAAGGGAAAAGTGGCATTGTGTATTGTAATAGTCGTTCGAAAGTAGAACGTATAGCTGAAACTTTGCGAAATAAAGGCGTTTCGGCTGCGGCATATCATGCGGGAATGGAAACTGCACTGCGTGAACGCGTCCAGCAAGATTTTCAACGAGATAATGTTCAAGTTGTGGTTGCGACGATTGCGTTTGGCATGGGTATTAATAAATCCAATGTGCGTTTTGTCGCCCATTTTGATTTGCCGAGAAGTATTGAATCATATTATCAAGAAACCGGTCGTGCGGGACGAGATGATTTACCTGCGGAAGCGGTGCTTTTCTACGAGCCGGCTGATTATGCTTGGTTACAGAAAATTCTGCTAGAGAAACCAGAGACGCCACAACGTCAAATTGAGCAACATAAATTGGAAGCCATTGGTGAATTTGCCGAAAGTCAGACTTGTCGTCGTTTAGTGTTACTCAATTATTTTGGCGAACATCGTCAAACACCTTGTCAAAATTGCGATATTTGTCTTGATCCGCCAAAGAAATATGATGGCTTAATTGATGCACAAAAAGTGATGTCGACGATTTATCGTGTGGGGCAGTGTTTCGGCGTGCAATATGTGATTGCTGTATTGCGAGGGATGCATAATCAAAAAATTGTAGAACGCCAACATGATAAGTTAAGTGTTTATGGCATTGGTAAAGATAAAAGCAAAGAACATTGGCAATCTGTCATTCGTCAGCTTATTCATCTTGGCTTTATTCAGCAAGTGCTTGGTGAGTTTAATAGTGCAACGCTTCAGCTCACAGAAAGTGCACGTCCTGTTTTAAAAGGCGAAGTGCCGCTTGAATTGGCAATGCCGCGCATTTCATCCATTAATAAAATTGTGCATACATCCCATAAAAATACAGTGGCAAATTACGATAAAGATCTGTTTGCTCGCTTGCGTTTCCTACGGAAGCAGCTCGCGGATAAGGAAAATATCCCACCTTATATTGTTTTTAATGATGCGACGTTGCAGGAAATGGCGCAATATATGCCAACAAGCAATATTGAAATGTTACAAATTAATGGGGTGGGCGCGATCAAATTAGAGCGCTTTGGGCAGCCGTTTATGGCATTGATTCGAGAGCACAAAGCGATTTTAGAAAAAGCAGAAAAAGGATAAGTGCGGTCAAAAAACAGAGAATTTTTCGACCGCACTTTTTTCTAGCTTGCGCTTACATCTTGTTCATCGCGTAATTGACGGTCAAAGACTTGTGCGCAATCATCGGTACCTGAACCATACCAAGTAGTATCACGTAATGCTACTTCACCTTTACGGTATTTTTCCACTTCGCTTTTCTTCACCAAATAGCCCGTTACACGGATCAAATCAGTGTTTTTAAGGTAAGTGGTGATATAACGGTAACCTTGTGCAAATGAACCATCGATAATATCAACGACGGCATCTAAATGATCCACATAGGTTTGGTCAAAGGCAAACAAATCACCGGTACCTGATGGGAAGTATTTATGGAATGGCGCGGATTGTTTTAAATGAGCTAATAATGTTGGTTCTTCACCCACACGAATACGATGCGCAGGCGCATTACGTTTATCTTCTTCATGGTTGCTTGCGCCTACTTGCGCATGTAATAAATAACGATTGCCCGTGCGTTCCGCATACACGCCTTCATGGTTATCTGTGACTTCTTTCAATTTATCCATAATCATGGTCGCAATTTCATCACCGCGTTGGCTTTTACCAAAGGTTTCGTTTAAGCCTTCTTGTTGTAGCAAGTGATTCGCTGCATCTGCAAGTCCTACAATGGCAAACATCCCCGTAAAATTAGTGCTTTTGATAAAACCTTCTTTTTCGAGGAATGAGGTATTGAAGAAGTTGCTTTCTTCCACTACAAATTTATGGCGTTTATCCATAGTGGAAAGTGCACATTTTGCTACACGAGGTAAGAGCTTATTGATCATTTCATCCACGGTTTTACAGGCGCGCGCGATAGTACCTAAGCGCAAACGAGTGAGAGTATAAGCCCCGCCACATTCAGGTAATGCGTTATAGCAGCTTGCAATGCCATATTGTTCGCCTAAGTCAGAAATGTAGTAAGCATCATTGGCAAAAGATGGTTTAGAAACCAATAAGCACGCTTTTGCGGCTAATTCTGCAAATTCACGACTTGTTTTGCTCTTATCGTAACGAATGGTCATATTTGGCGTCGGTGCTTCTAACTCAATTACCGCTTTTAAAATCAAGCGCCCTGCTTTGGTGTCATAAGGGCCAATATTGGCATGACAGAATGAATCCGGCACGGTTTTATCCACATGATTTAAGAAACGTTTAATTTTGATGTAGTCTTGTTCCTCATCGGTAATAAACGGATCAAGTAGCACGTCTAAACGACCAATGTAAACAGGGAATGTGGTAATGGAGGGAACATGGGAATATAAAATCAATAAGCCATCTAACGCTTCATCAAGATCTTTTGGCGCGGGCAATTCAAGGAATTCACAGCCTTTTTTAATATACACATTGTAATCCGGCAAAATATAGCGAGGACGATAAATCGCATAACCTTCATTTAAATCACAGATCATTTGTTTTTGAAGGAATTGCCATTCTTCATCCGTGTAGCCTAATAATTCACGAGGATCAAATAATCGCTCGGCAATATTGCCTAAACACATGAGTTTTTGTTGATAGGTGAGTGTATTGGATTTTACGGTATCCAAAATATCTTGAAGAGATGCAAGCATAATAATGTCCTAATTTAAAAGGGTAGCCTATTTTAAGTCAGTGGCTGGATGATGACAATTTTGACAATGTGATCTACATCACATTTATGATATTTATCAGTCAATTCGGTTATATCATATGACGTTAAAATGTTTTGGTTTTATGGGGTTTCCCATTATGATGTAAGCGTTAAATATAAATGGGAATAATATGAAAAAAGCACGGGTGATTCCTCACACCAGTTGGGCCGCAAAATCGCTATGGTCAGTCGAAGGTAAAACGATGTCGATGCTCTTATTTGCATTGGCAATACTGGGCATTGGAGATGGCTTAATTGTGCTCGCTAATTTGGGTTCCTCACCTTGGACCGTACTTTCTCAAGGTGTGGCATTACAAGCCGGAGTTAGTATTGGTTGGGCATCACTCGGTATTAGTTGTTTGGTGATGTTGGCTTGGATTCCCCTTAAGTTAAGATTTGGACTGGGCACTATTTTGAATATTATCGTGATTGCTTTTTTTCTTGGTTTAACCGTGAAAATTGTACCTGAACCAACCGCACTTTTGAGTCGAATCTTATTCGGCGGAATTGGGCTTTTGCTTTATGGGCTTGGAACAGCATTATATTTAACCTGTCATCAAGGCGCTGGCCCGCGGGATGGATTAATGGTGGGGTTTTGTCAACGCTTTCATTTAAAAGTAGGGATTGTGAGAACAAGCCTTGAAGTGTCGGTTTGTGTGCTAGGTTATCTCCTCGGCGGCACAGTCGGCATAGGTACCGTTGTTTTTGCCGCCGCAATAGGTTGGATTGTACAGTTATGTCTAAACTCAATTGCCCGTTTGCCACATCTTCCGTACGAAGGGAATAATCTCAATTAAGGCATCATCAATCGAAATTAAGCCTAAATTAATTTCCTCTTTGCCTTTTGGCGGGCAGAAAGCAAGATGTTTATCTGCATCATTAATCGGCTTCCAACGACGAGGCTGAGATGAGCGACTGTTTGGATAGAATCCGATCGTTGGCACATTGAATGCACTGCTTAAATGCAATGGTCCAGTAGAGCCCGCAATAAATAAATCCGCACAAGCTAGAGAGTGTGCAAAATCAACCAATCCTTTATTCTTATCGTAAACAACCACATTTTGATTATCGATTTTTGCCGCTAACTCATGGGCTTTTTCACTTTCACCAGGTCCTGCCGTTAAGATAATCTGACAGTCAAATTCGTTTAATAAACCTTGTATCAATTGAGCATATTGCGACAATGAAAGACTTGTTGCTGAGCCACCTGTTCCACTATGCACAAAGACCCATTTTTTATCTGCAGATAAACCGAATTGTTTTTGAAGAAAAACACGTTGATTTTTAACCGCACTTTCAGGAAATGAAAGGTAAGGTGGTTTGGGTTCCACAATCGGCATGTTGTGTTTCTTTAAGAACGCCCGAGCCAGATCTTGATTGTACTCGGCTTCCGATTTTTCTGAACGTGAACGGCGTTGTGTTAAACGATGGTTATAAAGGATTTGTACCCATTTTGTTGCGGGCGCAAGGCGATAAGGAATTCCACTTTTCCAGGCTAATTTACCGTTATGAGTATTGGAAAAGAAGCTAATCATGCCATCAAATTGCTGATCTTTGATTTCTTTAACAAGACGAGTGAAATCCGCTTTGTCGTTCTTAGCACTATCAATGATGACATCATCCAAATAGGGGCAAATTTGTGCAAGTGGTGCGGTATAAGCCGGCACAAGCGCGGTCAGTTTTAGCTCGGGATTTGAGGCTTTCAACATTGCAAAAGCCGGAAACGCCTGAACAAAATCACCCAGTTTATCGTTACGAATGACTAAAATTTTCATGATTCTGCCTTCTGGTGTGTTCGTATTGCAGCATAAAACACAATCGTTAAGAAAAAGTAAAAAATAGTACCTGAATTATGTACCAAGAAACCTTGGCTTAAGCCATAAATCATCACAGATAAAATATGGGCAACGCCTAAAGTGGCAATCAGCTTGATCTCATCATTCGTGGTTTTCAGCTCTTTCATAAAGGCACGGAGAGGGATAAGTAAAACAGCAAGCAAGGCGAGCAACCCAATAATTCCTCGTTTTGATAGGTCATCTAAATATTGGTTATGGGCATGGGTAAATTGTCCAATATTGCCAGTGGCAATTTTTTCTTTTGTTTCTTGCTTACGTTTTTCTGTCGCACCTTGAATACCCCAACCAAACAAAGGCTTTTCTTTTGCCATTGCAATCGCACTTTTCCACATTTCAAAGCGAGCACCTAGAGAGGTGTTACCATTATTTTTGTCTAGATAAAGTTGGATATCTTTTTGAGCAACATTAATTCGCTCCATAATGCGGTTATTTGGCATTTGACTAATCCCAATGCTCGCGACCACAATAATTCCAAAGAAAGTCAGGCAAAAACGTTTTGAAAGAGAATGGCGATAAATATAAAGGATAACAATAAGTAAGACGGGTAATGCCACCCACCCACCTCGAGCGGTGGAAAGCAAACTTCCTACGATGCCACATAAACCACCAATAACACTCAGAGTGGTTAACTTTATGTCTTTTTTCTGATGGGCATAGAGGGCAATTATTAGGCTAAAAATACCTAACGACATAGAAATATCGCCCCCTTGAATATGCATAATTCGAGGATTTTGCTCAGGGCGTAGATTCAAGATAAATTTATCATAAAGTGCTACGCAAAGGGAAATAATACTACCAAGTGGAATAGAGTAACTCAAAACGCAAGTTTTGATAGGGTATTTCAATAATAAAAGGAAAACAGGAACAAAGAAAACGACGCGGCTTGCAGTATCAAGATCGCGCATTTTTCCCCCATTAATACTGAGAGAAAGCACAAAGGTAACAAAATAAAAAAGGTAGCTATAAATTAAGTATTTATCAACTTTTGATAAGTTTAAAAGCGGTTTCTTGATTAAAGCATAAACGCCATAACCTAAACCGATTAACATCAGTAGAGCAGGTGCAGCATTATATCCCCCCTTGACAATAAATATCGAAAGGAAGAAAAGCGTTACCGCGAAGTTTATTAGGGTAACTAACCAATTTTGTTTTGTTATTTGCATAGATTATGCTCGATATTTAGGTTATGTAAAATAAAAAAACCGCACTAGAAAGTGCGGTCTTATTTTAGTCTATTTTTATGGATTATAAAACATCAACGCAGTTTAAGTCTTCGAAAGATTGCTCTAAGCGTTTAGACATTGATTCTTCCATTTTACGTAACCAAACACGTGGGTCGTAGTATTTTTTGTTTGGTGCATCAGGACCTTCAGGGTTACCTAATTGACCTTGAAGATAAGCTTCATTTGCTTTATAGAAGTTTAAGATACCATTCCATGCAGCCCATTGAGTATCAGTATCGATATTCATTTTGATTGCACCATAGCTAATTGCTTCACGGATTTCTTCGCGGCTAGAACCTGAACCACCGTGGAAGACGAAATTGATTGGTTTAGCAGGAAGATTGCGTTCTTTTGCAACGAACTCTTGTGACGCACCTAAAATAGATGGTTTTAATTTTACGTTACCTGGTTTGTAAACACCGTGTACGTTACCGAATGCTGCTGCAACGGTAAAGTTAGGGCTTACAGGATTTAATTGATCGTAAACATAAAGCACATCAGATGGTTGGGTATATAAACGAGATTCATCTACATCTGAGTTATCTACGCCATCTTCTTCACCACCGGTAATACCGATTTCGATTTCAAGGGTCATACCTAATTTGTCCATACGAGCAAGGTATTCACGGCAGATTGCCATGTTTTCTTCCATTGGTTCTTCAGATAAGTCAAGCATGTGAGAAGAGAATAATGGACGGCCAGTTTCTGCAAAGTGTTTTTCACCCGCTTCAAGTAAGCCATCAATCCATGGAAGTAATTTTTTTGCTGCGTGGTCAGTATGAAGAATAACTGGCACACCGTATTCTTTGGCTAAAGTATGAACATGTTTCGCACCTGCGATCGCACCTAAAACGTCTGGACGTGCACCGCTTGTTGGTTTGATACCTTTACCTGCGTAGAAAGCTGCACCACCGTTTGAGAATTGGATAATTACTGGTGCTTTCACACGAGCAGCGGTTTCCAATACAGCGTTTACGGAGTCTGAACCCACGCAGTTTACTGCAGGGATCGCGAAGTTGTTTGCTTTGGCATAAGCAAAGATTTTTTGTACATCTTCACCTGTTACTACGCCAGGTTTTACGATATCTAATAATTTAGCCATAGTTGTGTTTCCTTTTGTTTTGGAGGATTTATTCCTCCGTTTGAAGAATCAATATTTATCCCCTCTGTGCAGAGGGGATAGAAGCCATTTAATTAACCGTTCGCACGTTTTTCAAGAATTTCTACTGCTGGTAATACTTTACCTTCAACGAATTCTAAGAATGCGCCACCACCGGTAGAGATGTAAGAGATTTTATCTGCAATACCGAATAAATCGATAGCTGCTAAAGTATCACCACCACCTGCGATAGAGAATGCATCGCTGTTTGCAATCGCGTGAGAAATGATTTCAGTACCTTTGCGGAAGTTAGGGAACTCAAATACGCCAACTGGACCATTCCATAAAACGGTTTTTGCATTTTTGATGATTTCAGCTAATTGTTCTGCAGATTTATCACCGATATCGAAGATAGATTCATCATCTTTCACTTCGGTTACTGATTTTTCTGTTGCTGGTGCAGTTTCAGAGAATTCAGTACCAACACGTACATCAACTGGAACTGGAATATCAGTGCTTGCTGCTAATTCTTTTGCTACAGGGATTAAATCTGCTTCATATAACGATTTACCCACATTGTGACCAGCTGCTGCGATGAAAGTGTTTGCAATACCACCACCCACGATAATTTGGTCAGCAATTTTTGAAAGAGAGTTTAATACTTCTAATTTAGTGGAAACTTTAGAACCACCTACGATCGCAACCATCGGACGAGCAGGTTCTTTTAATGCTTTACCTAATGCATCTAATTCTGCTGCAAGTAATGGACCTGCACAAGCAACTGGTGCAAATTCCGCTACGCCATAAGTTGATGCTTGTGCGCGGTGAGCTGTACCGAATGCATCCATTACGAAGACATCGCAAAGTGCGGCATATTTTTTACCTAATTCAGGATCGTTTTTCTTCTCACCTTTGTTTACACGTACGTTTTCTAAAACAACGATTTCGCCTTCTTTAACATCCACACCGTTTAAGTAGTCTTGTACTAAACGCACATTGAAACCTGCGTCTTTTAAGTAATCAACAACCGGTTTTAAAGAGTCTTCAGGTTTGAATTCACCTTCAGTTGGACGACCTAAGTGAGAGGTAACCATCACTTTTGCGCCTTTCTCTAAAGCCAGTTTTAACGTCGGGATAGTCGCACGAATACGCGCATCAGATGTCACTTTGCCATCTTTTACCGGTACGTTTAAGTCCGCGCGAATAAATACACGTTTACCTTTTAAATCTAAGTCGGTCATTTTGATTACTGACATAAGCTTTCCTCTTGGGTTAGTTAAAATTAAACTGGGACATTATACCTAGATCTTACTAGGTTGTAACGATGTAGATCAAATAAAAAAGCGAATTATGCTTATTTAGGGCAATCGATTACTTGCCATTGGTGATCATAGCAAATGAATAATTCATTATGGCTCGCGCCTAAATAAGCGCCTTTTAGTTGTGGATTATTCTGCTTCATCCATTGAAATAATTCTTTACGGCTTAATTGTTCGTTTGGCAAGGAGAGTGATTCAAATAATGTTTTCTCTTGTTTGAAATAAGCTTCCGCTGAATCAAACGCACAGCTGCCGTGTTTTTCCCATTCGCCTTGTAATAATTTTGCACCTGGCGAGATTGAAAGATAAGGTTCGAGCGTTTCAACTGGAAGCGGTGCTAAATCACCCTTACAAAAACGTGGATGATCCGTAACAGAACGTGCATTCGCATTTTGTGGCCATAAGCCATGCACCACCCAGCCAAATTGATTTTTTGTACTACATTGATATTGCGCTGAATCAGGTAAATTATTGCCATATTGCGCACGTTGTTTTTCACAGAATGCTGGCGACCAAGATAAGGCCAACATATAGTAATCAACAGGGGCATTTTTATTTTGTCCAATGGCATCATCGCGCATGATGACATCATAATTTCCAAAATCTTTGGTATTTTTGACCGCACTTTGGCTTTGTTGTTGTGTGGTTGTTGGGGCGGGTTTTGTGTCTTTTTTGTGTTCAGTGAAATATTGCCAAATGCTAAATGCAGCAAGGGCAATAAGGGAAAGAGTGGAAGCCTGTTTTTTCATAAAAATCCTGTTTAAATTTTGTCAATTTTGCTTTTGTCGGCTATAATTCGCCGCTTTCTCATATAAAGGAATGGTATGGCGTTACTGATCACAAACAAATGCACAAACTGCGATATGTGCCTCCCCGAATGCCCGAATGAAGCAATTTCAATCGGCGAGGAGATCTATGTGATCGATCCTGTACTTTGTACGGAATGCGTCGGTCATTATGACACGCCAACCTGCCAAAAAGTTTGCCCGATTACAAACTGCATTAAGCCAGATCCTGAGCATCAAGAAAGCGAAGAGCAGCTTTGGGAACGTTTTGTGATGATTCACCATTCGGATAAGTTGTAGAATTTACCTGATCTTTTTCTTTTCGTCCAATGACTATGAATAAAACGAAGTTAATTAAAATCGCCATCATTCTGATTTATCTGTTCAGTCCCATTGATATTTTGCCTGAAGCGGCGCTTGGCCCATTAGGTTTAGTAGATGATGCGGCAGCTATTGCCTTATTAATTCGAATTTTATTGAAAAAATAAAAACTTGAATAAAATCAACCGCACTTTGTTTTTTTCATTCTTGCAAAATTCCGTCAATTTCTCTAAACTACGCGTCGGAAAATTTCTTTCCTCATCATTTCACTTTAAACGCTACCCGTGAGTAGCAAAAGGGACCTCAATCATGACAAACGTCAATCAATATGGCTGGAAAGCCTTGGTTGGATCAGCTGTCGGCTACGCGATGGATGGATTCGATCTTCTTATTCTTGGATTTATGCTTAGTGCCATTTCGGCAGATCTTAATTTAACCCTCGCACAATCTGGCTCATTAGTGACCTGGACACTTATTGGTGCCGTGGTGGGCGGTATTGTATTTGGTGCATTAAGCGATCGTTATGGGCGTGTACGCGTACTGACTTGGACAATCGTCCTCTTCGCCGTATTTACCGGTTTATGTGCAATCGCACAAGGCTATTGGGATTTATTAGTTTATCGCACCATCGCGGGTATCGGTTTGGGTGGTGAATTTGGTATCGGTATGGCATTAGCCATTGAAGCTTGGCCTGCAAAACACCGTGCAAAAGCTGCGTCTTATGTGGCGTTAGGTTGGCAAGTTGGTGTGTTAGCGGCTGCGTTACTCACCCCTGTATTGCTTCCACATATCGGCTGGCGTGGCATGTTCGTTGTTGGTATCTTCCCTGCATTTGTTGCTTGGTATTTACGAGTACGCTTACATGAACCTGAAATTTTTTCGCAAAAACAGACTGAACTTTCAATCCAAAAAATATCTAAACTGGAATCTTTCAAACTCTTAGTGAAAGACAAAGCAACCACAAAAGTGAGCCTTGGTATAGTGGTATTAACTTCTGTTCAAAACTTCGGTTACTACGGCATTATGATTTGGATGCCAAACTTCTTATCTAAACAACTTGGTTTTAGTTTAACGAAATCAGGTTTATGGACGGCTGTTACGGTATGCGGCATGATGGCGGGTATTTGGATTTTTGGTCGCCTAGCCGACAGAATCGGGCGTAAACCAAGTTTCTTATTATTCCAACTTGGAGCCGTGATCAGCATCATCACTTACTCTCAATTAACTGATCCAACGGCTATGTTGGTGGCCGGTGCCTTCTTGGGGATGTTCGTAAACGGCATGATGGGTGGTTACGGTGCATTAATGGCTGAAGCCTATCCAACAGAAGCGCGTGCAACCGCACAAAATGTATTATTTAACTTAGGTCGTGCTGTTGGTGGTTTCGGACCGGTTGTTGTCGGGGCGATTGTATCCGCGTACTCATTCAGCATTGCGATTGCTTTCTTGGCGGTGATTTATGTTATCGACATGGTCGCGACGGTCTTCTTAGTGCCAGAATTAAAAGGCAAAGAATTAAGCTAAGTGCGGTCAAAAAAATTCAAGTTTTTGAAAACATCGGGGTTAAAGCCGATGTTTTTTATTTGTGAAAAATCAGCCAATTTCAACCGCACTTTATGCTAAACTATGGACACTTTTCCCTATGTTGAAGAATTATCGTGTACGCTAAACGTTCAGTTTCTACCCGTATTGCTAAATATTTATTTGTGGTCATCATCTTTATGGGCATTATTAGCTCATTGAGTTTGCTTGTGATGGCTAGTAATAAATCGGATGCGGAAGCCATTAATATTTCCGGTTCTTTGCGTATGCAAAGTTATCGACTATTAACGGAAATGGAACGTTCACCGGATACGGTTGAACAGAATTTAGTGCGTTATCAAGATAGTCTCAACGCTCACGTCTTGCTTACTGTGCAGAATCAGCTTTTTGCGCCTTCAGGGATAAAAGCGTCTTATCAAAAAATCCTTCAACGCTGGATGATGATGTCTGATTTAGCGAGTAGCCATCAAATCGAGAAATATCATGCTGAACTAAAAAGTTATGTGCAAGATGTGGATGATTTCGTGTTGGAATTACAACGTTTTGCTGAAAAGAAATGGATCATTGCGGTTTCGGTGCTGTGTATTTCTATGTTGCTTATTTTAGCCATGGTGTCTTATGTCATTTGGTATATGAAGCGTGAAGTCGTGAAACCGCTAGAGCTGATGACCAAAGCCAGTATGCAAGTACAAATGGGGCAGTTTAATCATATTCCGCTAGATACCGCGAGCAATAATGAACTGGGGGTTTTAGCGAAAGTGTTTACGCAAATGTCCTCGGAGTTAGGGCGACTTTACTCACGTTTAGAAGATGCCGTTAATGAGAAAACCCAAAAGTTGCGTCAAACGAACC
>ENA-OVGM01001679-OVGM01001679.1-human-gut-metagenome-genome-assembly--contig:-NODE-1679-length-17070-cov-3.988246_pt1 | contig 17070 bp, 10 predicted proteins | sample MGYA00237773_ERZ505425 | MGnify/ENA primary metagenome ERZ505425 (study PRJEB26158, sample SAMN06016407) | human gut metagenome | biome: human gut; feature: ankylosing spondylitis patient; material... | reverse complement strand
TCACATCCGGAGACCTTACATCGAGACATGTGTATCGCATGCTCCGGGAGTTCGTGGATTTTGCCAATGTATTTCACTAACTCTCAATTTATTTCTCTTCCACCGGAATCTGCTTCAGATTCTCCACGGGTTCCAGGATCTCATTACTGCGGATGTCGATGATGGGGCCGCCGGTTCCTTCAATGTACTCTCTGGTAATGGTAACCCTTCCGATGTTATCATCCTTCGGGATCTCATACATGATATCCAGCATGAAGTCCTCGATGATGGAGCGCAGGGCTCTGGCACCGGTATCGCGCTTCATTGCCTTCTCGGCAATGGCATCCAGGGCATCGTCTGTGAACTCCAGTTTTACCTCATCCAGCTCCAACAGCTTCTGGTACTGCTTAAGAATCGCATTCTTCGGCTCTTTCAGGATCTTCACCAACATATCCTTTGACAATCCCTGTAAAGTACAAATGATCGGCAGACGACCGATAAATTCCGGAATCATACCAAACTTGCGGATATCCTCCACAGTCACCTTGGATAAAATATCGGTATCTTTATCGTATTTATCCTTCAGTTCCGAGTTGAAACCGATGGATGCGGTCTTGGTCAGGCGCTCCTTGATGATCTCGTCCAGATCCGGGAACGCACCACCGCAGATAAACAGGATATTGCGGGTGTTCACCGTTGCCAGAGGTACCATGGCATTTTTGCTGTTGGCACCTACCGGCACCTCCACTTCCGCACCTTCCAGAAGCTTCAACATACCCTGCTGTACACTCTCTCCGCTGACATCCCGGGAGTTGGTGTTTTTCTTCTTGGCGATCTTGTCGATCTCATCGATGAAGATGATACCTTTTTCCGCCTTTTCTACGTCATTGCCCGCCGCTGCCAGCAATTTGGATACCACGCTCTCGATATCATCACCGATATAACCGGCCTCAGTCAGAGAGGTGGCATCAGCAATAGCCAGAGGCACATCCAGAAGTTTTGCCAGTGTCTTTACCAGATAGGTCTTACCGGAACCGGTGGGGCCGATCATGAGGATGTTGGACTTTTCGATCTCAATCTCATCCATAGTGTCAGTGGCCACTCTCTTGTAATGGTTGTATACTGCTACGGAGATGACCTTCTTGGCTTTTTCCTGTCCTACCACGTATTCATCCAGACTGGCCTTGATCTTATGAGGTGCCGGAATATCTTTGATGTTGAATACAGGTTTGGGACCTTCGGCTTTCTTTTTCTTCTTGAGTTTCTGCTTGTTGGGAATACCGCCGTCTCCCTGAAGATCCGCCAGATTCACAAAACTGATGTTGGGGAATCCGTTCTGTCCGTTAAACTGGTTGAAATCATTGGGATTGTTCAACATTCCCTGATAATCGAACTGGCTCACAGTCTCCATGGTCTTGTGCATGCAATCATCGCAGATGCAGATATGGTTGGGCAGCTTGAACATTCTGCCGGCTTTGCTCTCCGGTCTGCGGCAGATAAAGCAGACATCTTCGTATTCGCTGCTGTCCTTTTTGTCCTCTGACTTTTTTTCGGTGGAATTTTCTTTTGCAGTATCCGCCACCTGTGTGTTTCCATTATTTTTTTCGTTATCCTGAGTTTCACTCACATTGGTCTCTGTTTTTTCCTCCTCAGGGATCACTTCTCTATAATCATCATTATAATTATCTGTCATGTTATTCTCCTCTTTGTTTCCTACCACTATTCCGCAGTGTATCTCGGTAACACTTCGTGTTCCCTCGATATCCGGGCTTCGCCCTATCATCCCCGGCCATTACGCAATAATGCCTGCAAGCAGTCATATTGCATAATACCCGTGTCTGACACTTCTCATTGCCTACGCTTATTATACTCAATGAAGTAGCGGGGCACAAGTTAAGTTTTTCTAAACCATTTATAACTATTCATATTTTGGTAAATATTACAAGACCCGGGCAAAACCATATGTCTCGCCCGGGTCTCTTTCCATTTCCTTTTATTTACCTGTTATTTCTTTATTTCTGGCTTGCAGGTCTGCTGCCCAGTGTCAGATTCAGCTCGATGGATACATATTCACCGTTCTGAGGTCTCTGTACCGTTACGGTTACGGAATCACCGACCGCATAATACTGTAACGTTTTCTGCAGATCAGAGTAAGAAGAGATACTGCTGCCGTCAAATTTGGTAATGATATCACCTTTCATGATACCGGCATTGGCTGCTGCGCTGCCTTCCTCTACAGATACTACATAGATACCTTCCGGCATGTTGTACATCTGGGAGATCTGGGAAGTTACTTCCTGCAGGGAGATGCCGATGTAACCGACTTCATCCTCAGCTACCTTGGTTCTGGTCTGACGCTCCATCAGATCTGCAATGATAGGACTTGCCGAAGTAATAGGGATAGCATATCCCATACCTTCTACGGTAGTACCACCGATCTTGTTGGAGTTGATACCGATAACCTCACCATTCATGTTCAGCAGTGCACCGCCGGAGTTACCGGGGTTGATGGCTGCGTTGGTCTGGATGAAAGTACCGGTAGAGCCGTTCTCCAGAGTGATCTCACGATTCAGGGCACTTACAATACCGTTGGTAACAGACTGACCATAGCCAAGGGCATTACCGATAGCGATGACCGGCTCACCAAGCTTCAGATCATCACTGCTGCCAAGTGTTGCTACTGTAATGGCATTCTTGGTATCATCACTCAGATCATTTAAAGATACTGCGATCACTGCCAGATCCATATCGGAATCCAGTCCTTTGACCTGTGCCTGTGCTTCACTGCCATCGATAAAAGTAACGGTCAGAGTATCTGCACTCTCTACTACATGATTATTGGATACGATCAGCAGTTCATCATCGGTCTTACCTACAATGATACCGGAACCGCTGGCTGCTTCTTCCTGTGTATACTGCTGTCCGAAGACATTGGCTGTCTCGGTAAAGTTATTTACGATGGATACCATGGCAGGCATTACTTTTTCTACCACATTGGATACATCGGATTCTACATAAGTAACATTGGTAGCCAGCTGTGCACTCTGGGTACTTTCTGTCGTTGCCTCAGAAGCGATCTTATCTACCACTGCGGTATCTGTGCTGGTAGTAAACATCCCGGTTCCCTGCTGTACTGCATAGAAACCGATTCCTGCGAACAGTCCAAAGAACAATCCCAGGCTGACACTTACCATTGCCTTCCGGAAGTAACCGCCATGTTTTTTGGTTTTCTTAGGCTCCGTATTGTTGCTGCCTGTGGTTCCGCCCATCTGATATGTGGTGTAACCATTCGTGCTTCCTGCTGCACTCTGGGTAGTACTATGATTTTCATAGCCATAACTGTTTTCTGTTCTTGTCTCATTCAGATCTGCTCCACTGAATGTACCGGTTGTATTTTCATTGCCGGTTCCGTAACCGGAAAAATTATCATTCTCGTACATATTGCTTCCTCCTATCCTGTTGCAAGTGAGAAACTCTTTTTACCATTATCTGTTTCATTTCTTCCTCTCACCTTATGAACACAGTATATCCGTCAATTGTGTCCGAATTGTGATAACTTTCTGAAGCAATTATGAATCCTGAAAAAACAGAGAGTCTGTTCTGCCTGCAAGCAGTCCTCAGTCTCTCTATGGGTAAGTTATTACACTCTACTCAACAGTAACGGATTTTGCCAGGTTTCTGGGTTTATCCACGTCACAGCCGCGTCCCACTGCCACATAGTAGGAGAACAACTGCAAAGGAATGATTGCCAGAGAATTGGTAAAGTACGGATTGGTCTCGGGGATGTATATTACATAATCCGCCGCTTTCTCAATGGCCTTGTTGCCTTCAATGGTGACTGCCATAACAAAGGCTCCTCTTGCTTTTACTTCTACCATATTACTGATGGTCTTCTGGAACAGATCCGGCTGGGTTGCCAAAGCCACTACCAGCGTACCATCTTCGATCAGAGAAATCGTACCATGTTTCAGTTCTCCGGCTGCATAAGCCTCAGAATGAATATAGGAAATCTCTTTCAGTTTCAGGGATCCTTCCAGCGAGATTGCATAGTCAATACCGCGTCCGATGAAGAAGATATCTCTTGCTCCCACGTAACGATTGGCAAAATGCTGGATCTTCTCCTTCTGTCCCAGAAGCAGTTCAATCTGATCCGGCAGGCATCTTAAATCTGTCAGCATACCGGCGAACTTCTCCTGATCAATAGTACCACGTACCCTGGCGAATTTCATAGCCAGCATGTAAAGTGCAGTTAGCTGTGCACTGTAAGCCTTGGTGGTAGCCACTGCGATCTCGGGACCTGCCCAGGTATACATAACACTGTCTGCCTCTCTGGCAATGGAGCTTCCCACCACATTGACAATGCCCAGTACCTTGAAGCCCCTTTCCCTGGACTCTCTCAGTGCTGCCAGAGTATCTGCCGTCTCACCGGACTGGCTGATGACAATGACCATATTACCCTTCTGAAGAATCGGATCACGATAACGGAATTCACTGGCCACATCCACTTCTACCGGGATTCTTGCCAGACCCTCGATCACATATTTTGCGGTAACTCCGGTATGATATGCGGAGCCGCAGGCCACAATATGGATCTTCGTGATCTCTTTGATCTCTTCATCACTCATGTTCAGCTCTTCGATCACAATATCATTATCCTTGATTCTCGGAGAGATGGTATCGTTGATGGTCTTCGGCTGCTCATAGATCTCTTTCAGCATGAAGTGCTCATATCCAGCCTTTTCTGCCGCATTGGCATCCCAGTCAATGGTCACCGGCTGCTTCTCGATCTCTTCCTCATCCACGGAGAAGAAACGCAGACTACCCTGCTGTAATTCCACAACTTCCTGATTGTCTACATAATATACGGTTCTGGTATATTTCAATATCGCAGGAACATCGGAAGCGATAAAGCTGCCGTTGTCGCTCTTTCCTACGATCAGCGGGCTGTCCTTGCGGGCTGCAAAAATCTTATCCGGCTGATCTGCAAACATGATTCCCAGCGCATAAGAGCCTTCCACACGATGAAGCACCTTCGTGATGGCTTCCAGAGGATTTCCCTTGTAATAATAGTCTAACAGATGTGCCAATACCTCGGTATCAGTCTCGGATACGAACTGATACCCCTTATCCTGCATCTTTTTCTTCAGGGGAATATAGTTCTCGATAATGCCGTTGTGTACCACGGCAATGGTTCCCGCATTGTTCATATGCGGATGGGAATTGATATCGCTGGGAGCTCCGTGAGTTGCCCAACGGGTATGTCCGATACCGGAGGTTCCTTTCATATTCTCTCCGCCGTGGGTCAGGTTCTCCAGAACCTTAAGTCTTCCCACTGCTTTTCTGGTGTTGATCTTCTCACCGTCAAAAATCGCCATACCTGCGGAATCATATCCACGGTATTCCAACTTGGACAGACCGTCCAGAATGATCGGTGCTGCCTGTTCTGTTCCAATATAACCTACAATACCACACATAGTCATACATCCTTTCTGTTCTGTTTCCAGTATTCCTTGTTGGAAGTAAAAGCAAGTACCCATTTTTTCGGGAGCCTGCGATAGTTCTTTCCCAGTAAATAACCTGCATATTTACAGGCGCATTGCATATAAAAATGGGGCAATCCGGCAGACATATGGTTGCTGCGCAAATATACCGTCACATCTTTCACCATTCGTTTTCCCTCGGACTCCGAAGGATATGCTGCAAAAATCTCGGGATGCTCTGCCTGCGATACTCCCAGGTCAAAGTTTCTGTGGAACTGCTGCCCGTTGGTATAATTATGAGAATGCACCACCTGCGCATCCGCCGCATAAGCCACAGAGTATCCTGCTTCCACCGCCTTTGCCGCATAGATCATATCTTCATTAAATATCGTATGTCTGACGAACCCGCCCAGTTCCTCATAGATCTCCCGGCGATAGGCCGCACAGACATTGGAGCAGAAAAAAGTCTTGATCCCCAGGCTGTCCAGGTCTGCTGCCGATTTGATCCGGGACTTTGCCGGATAGTTAAATTCTCTGGTATAGCTCTCCACCGGTGTCGAATCCTCTCTGGGCAGCTGTCTCGCATAGGCCACCGCCACTTCCCCCTGCAGGGGTTCCACCAGTTTTTCGATCAGCCTGTCATCTTTCGGCATGGCATCCTGTGTCATCATCACGAAGACATCCGCAGAAGACTTTTTTACTCCCATCCGTCTCGTACCGCCATGATCGAACTCTCTTTTGGATACATGGTATACCTTGACATTCTGATAGGTTTCCAGAAATCTGATTCCGTAGATCAGCTGTTCAAAATATTTTTCTTCCGTATTCAGAAGAATCACCTGATGTACCGGTACGCTCTGACTGCCCAGTTTATCCAATAATGTAAATAATTCTTTTCCCGGCTTATACAGGGGAATGATCACATCTATCTCCATGTCAGAGCGCTCCTCACTTTTCCAATCTCTGGTTCATTATACTTTAACTCTTATTGCGGCACAAGCCTTTTCCTACTGTCCAAGAGGATTATAACCTTCTGGGTAATGCACAAGGGAGCCCCGGCAGATTCCGGAAGACTCCCTTGTATTCCTGTTGCTTTACTCTATACACTGTTTCTTACTTATTCATATAAGGTGATGTGTCAGATTCAATCTTATTGCTGTATTCCTTCACGTTACTGGTTACGGAATAGTTGGCATCATCAAACAGGAACTGATGCAGCCATACTACATTGCTTTCGAGATTTACCGGAATAACACAGCTTCCCTTTGCACCGATATTGCCGGTGTCACGCATGGTCTCTTCGGGGAAACCTCCTTCGTCCACTATGCGATAATTTGAAATATTGCTCAGCAGATCCAGGATGTCCTTGGAATCCAGACTGGTGTAAATGTCGTCGATGGCACTGTTGAATACCTTGGACAATGTTGCATAATCTGCTTTCTTTGCCTGATCTTCGATTGCCTGAATGACTTCACGCTGACGGGCAGCACGCTTAAAGTCGTTACCAGCGGTATAACGGATACGGCAGTAAGCAGTAGCCTGCAGACCATTCAACAGCTGCATACCGGTCTCAGTTACCGGTGTATAATCGCATTTCAAAACTTCTGCAATACCGATCTGATAGTTGTTGATATGCTTGATCTCCTCAGAGTCCACATCAATATAGATACCGCCCAGACCGTCGATCACTTCGCTCAGTCCTTTATAGCCTACGGTCACAAAGTTCGTAATATCCATATCCAGATTCATGTTCAGCATCTTAACCGCCTGCTCTGCTCCGCCATAGGAATAAGCGGCATTGCATTTCTGGTAGGAATCCGTACCGATATTCAGGTACGTATCACGATATACGCTGACCAGTTTGATATCACCGGTATCCATGTTGATGCTGGCGATCATGATACTATCGCTTCGGCTGCCCTTGTACAACAGGCTTTCCTTGGTGGCATCCACACCGAACAGGGCAATGTTCATATAGCCCTTCATAGTTTCATCCTGCTGCACCTCTTCGGGAATCTGAAGTTCTTCTGTCTCCAGAACGGTTACCTTGGGGCCCTCATTGCTGGTATGAGTCATTACCAGATACAATAATGCTACCATGAACAGGATCACTACGATCTCTATGCCAAAGATGATAACCTTTTTTCTCTTCTTGGCTGCACGCTGTTTGGCAGACATTCTCTTCTGTCCGTTCGCAGCTCCGGTTCTCTGTCCACTGCCGGCAGGTCTCTGACCGCTTCCGGCGGGTCTCTGTCCTGTAGGTCTCTGTGCGCTTCCGGAAGGTTTTCTTCCGCTTCCGGCAGGTCTCTGACCATTGCCGCCATTGTTGTTAGAATTTGTTGCCATCTTGTCTTCTCCTTGTACTAATAAGCATTTTTATTAATAAATCCTGTAAAGAACGTCATAAGAATGATCTTGATATCAAATCCAATGGTCCAGTTCTCAATATAGTAAATATCGTATTCGATTCTCTTCTTGATGGAGGAATCACCGCGCAGGCCATTCACCTGTGCCCATCCGGTCAGTCCCGGCCGTACCTGATGTTTTACCATGTAACGGGGAATCTCTTCCTTGAACTTTTCCACAAACTGCGGTCTTTCCGGTCTGGGACCGACCAGACTCATATCTCCTTTTAAGATATTGAACAGCTGGGGAAGTTCATCGATACTGGTACGTCTGAGAACCTTACCGATACCGGTGACTCTGGGGTCATTGCGTACCGTCCAGCCCTTTTTCTCTTCCGCCGCCGTCTGCATTGCCATGCTGCGGAATTTGTACATATAAAACGGCTTATTATGAAGTCCTACCCGTTCCTGCTTAAAGATCACCGGTCCCGGGCTGGACAGCTTTACCAGAATTGCTGATATGAGCATGATCGGTGAGGTAATAATGATACCGAAAATGGAACCAACGATATCCATTGCCCGCTTGATCACCATATTGCCTGTGTTCGTCAGCGGTACATACCGGATATTGATCACCGGTAATCCCATCAGATCCTCCGTATAGGGTCTGCTGGGGATCAGACTGCTGTAATCCGGAATGAATTTGGTGTGCACCCCGGATTTCTCACAGATATCCACCACACCTTCCAGATAATCATAATCCTTCAGGGAAAGTGTGATTGCGATTTCATCCAGCTTGTTCTCCGGAAGGATGTATTCCAGATTACCAAGCGTTCCCAGTACTTTCACTCCCTTATAGGTCGTGCCGCCCGGGATGTGCTCATCCAGAATACCACACACTACATATCCCCATTGGGGATTGCTGAGGATTCTGTCGATATATTCCTCCGCCGCCCGGGAATAACCTACCAGCAAAATATGCTTCAGATTGTAACCTTTTTTCCGTATGGAACGCAATGCCTTGCGCATGATGATACGGAATACGGAAGTCAGAAAAACATTCAGGACATAAAAAATTGCCATGACGGATCGTGAAAAATTGATCTCACGGATGATCATATACAAAATAATGATCAAAGCCGCCAGGCCAATGGTATTCGCCTGCAGGATACTGTATATCTCATGTCTGCGGCGAACCGTACGCTTCGGGGAATACACACTGCACCGGTAATACAGGAACATATAACCGGGTACAATAAAGGGAAGCAGCATATAATAATCCTGCACCGGCAGGACACCGATCCCCGGACCGTCATTTAAGATATAAAATTTGATATAATAGGCAAGGACAAAAGATACTGCCGTGATCAGCGCATCTATTATCACAAGAAGCCTGTTAAAGACTTTCTGGTTGTCTTTTATCATACGGGTCACCCAATCTTTAAGTCCGAAAAGCTTCTTTTCAACGATTTCATTCTACAATAACGGTGGTTTTTTCTCAACTTAAGAATTTATGAAGCAATTTCTTAAGATTTCATAAGAATTCGAAAAACATTCAGGTATAATTGCCACTGAATCTTCACATAATTCCATAGATGGCTCCATTGAAAGTGCACCTTTGCCTGCTTTCCCACAGGACCCACGGTACGTTTCCACCCTTCGGCCAATCCCTTTAAATATAGTTTTCCCATTCTCTTCTTACAAAAAAACAGAAATTTTATGCCAAATCCAAGCAAAAAGAACGGCAGATTCAGGATCCACTGTAGTAGCGGCATATTTTTGCCGATGACATAGATATTATTGGAAGAAGAAAGTTCCGTTTTCCGGGAATTGTAGCGGGATCCCGTAGAAGCACTGCCGTAATGCAGAACGGATGCCGTCGGCTCGTACCGGTTCTCATAGCCGTAGATCCGGGCACGGTAACCGATATCCAGATCTTCCAGATAAGCAAAATGCGCTTCGTCAAAATAGCCGATCTCCTCAAATACCTGACGTCTGTAAATTGCCGCTCCGCCACAGGCTGAGAATATGCTGACATTCTTGTCATAATCCACAGCAGGCCGGCCTTTTCCCCGGGAATATGCCCATCCCAGAACGCAGTAGCGGTCTCCCGCATCATCCAGCAGCTCTGGCTTATCCCACATAAGCATTTTGGCGCTGACGGAAAAGATCTTTTCATCCTTCCGAATGGCATCATACAGTCCTTTCACAAATCCAGCTTCTACTCTGGTATCGTTGTTCAACAGGATCACATAGGAGCTTCGTGCCTCCCGGATTCCCAGATTCACCGCATGACAGAAGCCGGTGTTCTCCGGCAGGGCGATCAGACGCACCTGCGGTTTTCCCCCCTCTTCTGCCGGTGCCTCTTTTTTGCGACACCATTCGCTGTCCAGATATTCCACGCTCCCGTCAGCAGAACCATTGTCTATGATCAGCACTTCATATTCCGGTGCATTTTCCTGTCCCTGACACAGGGAAGCCATGCATTCCGGTAAATATTTCATTCCGTTGTAATTGGGTATAACGACGGTTACTTCCTTCATAGTCTCTCCCATTTCTCCGGATACTCCGGCAGATACAGCAGTCTTCCCCGTTTTCGTAATGCTTCCGATAATTGCAGACTTAAAAGCCGGATATCTGCCCCGGCAGGCAGTGTGGAGCTGTCAAATACCGGCTGTTGTTCCGGACCTCTTACTACTTCCGTATAAGGCACTCCCACGATTTTTTCAAACAATTCCCTGTCAGCTGACCGGATCCTGATGCAGCGAAGGTCTAACGCTTCTGCATCCTGGGACAGCTCCGCCCGATGAAGATAACCGCCAAAGTCCTTCGGCAGTCCCTCGTAGAACACCTTTCCGTCCGCAGTCATTCTGCCGCCGGCGATCCTGCCGCGGTTTTTCCCAGACAGCACTCTGCCACCTACGGCAGCCACATCCGGTCTCTCCTGTAATACCTCTGTATATTGTAACCGATAAAATCCTACATGTCTGGTCTCCTCTGCCTTTGCCGGGATCCCACGTTCCGCCGCATGATCCTGCAGTGCACGCAGCCCCGCTTCGTAAGCATATTTCTTGCTGTGGGGATTGGCTGCTGTAGATGCTTCATGGCATCTCCAGTGATACAGCACTCTGGGAATATGAAGAATTCTCTCCTCCCCGGAGCGGCCATCTGCAGCCAGCACCTCTGACACTGCCCGCAGCACCAGATCATAGTCCTGGGCACCGTCGCATTCTGGCCGGAAGGCAAGTTTCTTCATCAGATCTGCATCCATCACCAGAAAATGGCAGATATAGTTATTACTCAGGATTAAATCGTAATTAAAGTCTTCTTTATGGTTGGGATCGTAATATTTTGTCTCATCCCCGTTGCATTTGTCTTCATCCGAATAAGCGAATGCGACTCTGACACCTCTGTCATTTGCTTTGGTAATAGCATCTGCCATCTCATACAGAGCATCCGGTGTCAATACATCATCATGATCCAACAGGCCGATATATTCTCCCCTTGCATAGGGTAATGCCTGATTGGTATTCGCCGCAATTCCGGCATTTTCCGTAAGGTGTATATAGTGGATCCTTGCATCCGCTGCAATAGTTTCCGCATTTTCCAGGAGCCGTTCTGTCAGGAATCCCTGATTTGTCAACGTCTCCTCCACACTGTGATCCTCTGTGGCATCCGCCAGAATCAGTTCCCAGTGAGGATAGCTCTGTTGCATAACGCTTGTTATCATTCTGTTCAGATAGATTTCCGGGGTACGGTACAACGGCACCACAATGCTGAGTGTAACCGGATTATCCCATTTTCTGCAACTTTGCCTTTCCAGTTCCTCTTCCGGACAGGGCACATAAAAATAGCGGTCTGTCTCTGTCAGGCGTTCCCTTACAGAGATCCAGGTTTCCCTCAGGCCGTTGCGTTGCAAATAATATAGAGTTTTCTTAAGGTTTGCTATGTTCAGCTTTGCCACGGATACCTCCACTTTTATAAAAGAGCAAATCGCCCTTCCCGGGCGATTCGCTCTTAAAAATAACATTAACTATTCAGAACCCAATTCGCAAAATCGCTCTTCCAGAGCTTTCCTGAATAACATACTTGCATGCTATTTGCTCATGGTGGTTACAGTACAGCCTTTACATCCTCGGTCAGCTTCTCTACCTTGGCCTGTGCATCCTCTATGCTGTTACCTTTAACACCCATGTAGAACTTGATCTTGGGCTCGGTTCCGGAAGGACGAGCGCAGCACCATGCATTGTCGGGAAGCTCAAAATACAGGACATTAGACTTGGGAAGTCCGGTAGTGGTCTTCTCGCCGCTCTCCATGTCGATGACTACATCGTTCAGATAGTCACGGAATTTCTCCACTTTCAGGTCACCGAATGCCTTGGGCGGATTCTTACGAAGCTTATCCATGATCTCGGCGATCTGTCTTGCACCGTCGATACCCTTCATGGTAATGGTGTACTGGGTCTCCTTGAAGTAACCGTATTTCTCATACATGGATACCATCATATCCCACAGAGTCATGTTGTGCTTCTTGCAGTAAGCCGCCACTTCACACAGACACATAACTGCTACAACTGCATCCTTATCTCTTGCATGAGTACCTGCCAGACAGCCGTAGCTCTCTTCCAGACCGAATACATAATTGTTGCTGCCGGTCTGCTCGAAGAACTTGATCTGCTCACCGATGAACTTGAAGCCGGTCAGTACTTCGATCAGCTTTACACCATAAGCTTCGGTGATGGGCTTGGTCATATTGGTGGTAACGATGGTGGTTACCAGTGCTGGATTCTCGGGCATAGCGCCGGTAGCAGTCTTCTCTCTCAGGATATATTCTGCGATCAGCATACCGGACATGTTACCGGTAAATGCCACATACTCGCCGGTCTTGGTATCCTTGGCATACACACCCAGACGGTCTGCATCGGGATCGGTTGCCAGAACGATGTCCGCATCCTTCTCCTTGGCCAGACGCAGTGCGTATGTAAATGCCTTGGGATCCTCAGGGTTCGGGTAATCCAGTGTGGTGAAGTTTGGATCCGGATTCTCCTGTTCGGGAACTACATAGACGTGCTTAAATCCCAGCTCGGACAGGATACGTCTTACCGGCTTGTTACCGGTACCGCATAACGGAGTATATACGATCTTGATGTCATCAGCCATTTCCTGAATAACATCGGGATGAATGATCTGCTTCTTCAGCTCAGCCATGTACTTGTCATCGATCTCTTTACCGATCACCTGATAGAGGCCTGCTTTTTCCGCATCTTCTCTGCTCATGGTCTTCACGGTATGATAATCCTTGATGGCCTGTACTTCGGTGATGATGTCCTTATCGATAGGAGCGGTTACCTGTGCGCCGTCCTCCCAGTATACTTTGTAGCCGTTGTACTCAGGAGGGTTGTGGCTTGCAGTCACTACGATACCTGCGGTACATCCCAGCGTACGAAGGGCAAAGGACAGTTCCGGGGTAGGTCTTAAAGATTCAAAAATGTATGCCTTGATGCCATTGGCTGCCAGACATCTTGCTGCCTCATCGGAAAACTCGGGAGACATGCGGCGGGAGTCAAATGCGATAGCCACACCCTTGCTCTGGGTGCCGCGCTTAATGATATAATTAGCAAGACCCTGAGTTGCCTTACGAACGGTATATACGTTCATGCGGTTGGTTCCTGCACCGATCACGCCACGTAAACCGCCGGTACCGAATTCCAGTTCCTTGTAAAAACGATCTTCCACTTCTGCTTCATTATTGCGGATTGCCAGGAGTTCCTCCTTTCTCCGGTGATATTTTACCATAGATTGCCTTTACTGAAAAGAATTATTTAATGTCCGCTAACTGCCGGATCCTTCAGTGCATAATCACTGCGGTCCAGCGAGAAATTCGGATTGTAATACGGATCTCCCGCCTCCAGTTCAGCCTTCCATTTTTCACGGAAATGCTCGGATTCTTTGTTGTAACGCTCCGCCTTCTCTCCCTGATCATCCAGACCTCTGGAAATAGATTCATAATGATACAGTTCCGCAAAAGGGGTCCATACATTCAGCAGTCCCAGTTTGCGCAGTTTCAGGCAGAAATCCACGTCATTCAGAGAGATCACAAAGCTCTCGTCCAGTCCTCCCACCTGCTCATACAGACTCTTTTTCACCAACAGACATGCTCCGGTCACTGCCGTGGCATTCTGGGTATAACACAGGCGTCCCATGTAGCCGAGGTTCTGTACCGGAATACGATAATGGGTATGTCCTGCGGTGCGATGTGCCCCCAGTCCGATGACTACACCGGCATGCTGGATCGTCTTGTCCGCATAATACAGCTTTGCACCTACGGCACCCACATCTTCCCGCTGTGCATACATCAGCATCTCTTCCATCCAGTTGGCAGTGATCACTTCCGTATCATTGTTCAGCAAAAGGATATAATCTCCGGTGGCATAGGATACTCCCAGATTATTTACAGCAGAATAATTAAAGTCACCATGATAGGTCACCACAGAGATCCGGCCGTCCTCGCTGTGCAGAATCCCGCCGTCATGACCGCAGACGGTATGCAGCTTGCATCTCTCTGCGTAGGAATCATTGCCGGACAATCCCAGCAGCTGGGAATAGTAATCCCGGATTTCCGGTGTGGTGCTGTTGTTCTCCACCACGATGATCTCGTAGTTGCTCCAGGTGCTGTTCTTCTGAATAGAAGTAATACATCTCTTCAGATCTTCCACGTGATCCTTGTTGGCGATCACGATGGAGATCTTCGGATCTCCCAGAATCTGATAGCGGATCCGGAAAATTGTGGCACAGGCTCTGGTACTGGTGATCTGAAAATGTTTGAATCCATGCTTTTTCAGATGATCCGCCACGGCACCCTTTGCCGCCTCGATGGCATAGGGCTTTGCGTCAATACTGGCGGCGGTACTGCCCGCATGGCTTCTCCAGTAATACATCAGTCTGGGCACATGTACGATCTTTTGTGCTCTGTCCGTCAGACGCAGGATCATATCGTGGTCCTGCGCACCGTCAAAAGCCGTACGGAACAGTTCCTCGCCTTCCAGAAGTTTTCTGGAAAAGACGCTGAAATGACAGATATAATTGTTGGCCCGCAGATTATCCGGTGCATAATCCGGCTTAAAATGCATGGTCAGCATTTTATTAATATTGTCCTCCTGGAAGGTGGTCTCATCACAGTACAGATAATCCGCACCCTGTTCATTGATTTCCTTGACATAGGCATACAATACGGAAGGATGCAGAATGTCATCCTGATCGAACAGTCCGATATAGTCTCCGGTGGCCAGCTTGTAACACTCATTGGTGTTGTAGGAAATACCTCCGTTATGGTCCAGGTGCTTATATACAATACGGCCATCTGATTTCGCCGCGTACTCCTTGCAGAGTTCTTCGATGTAAGCATGTTCCGCATCGGAACCGTCCGCCAGACACAGTTCCCAGTTCTGATAGGTCTGGTTCATGACGCAGTCCAGCATCTGTATCTGGAACTCTCTCTTGTTATTCCACAACGGCACGAGAATACTGATCTTCGGCATATAGGGGAATACCGTTTCTTCCTCATTCTTCCTCTGCTCCGCATCGGGAAAGCTTCCGGTACCGTAGGATTCCATCAGGCTCTTCTGGTGACTCTTGTTACGGATCTTCCGCAGAATATCTTTGGGACCACCGCAATGAGACAGCCGTTCCTTCTGTCTCTGGGCAAAATGGATCACACTTCTGGCAGGTCCTGTAGCCTTCCAGAATTTATTTTTCTTGATTCGGTCCAGTTTGAACTGCAGATCTTCCTTCTCCGATTCCAGTACTACGATCTTGTCCGCCAGATCCGCACATTTTTCATGCTCTCTCTCGTAGGCTTCCTTATAATTGATCTCGGTGTTGCTCTCTGACATATGTCTCCTCCGTGATGCTTTCACCGCATTTTAGCGGATCATGCATCTGTTTTATTCTTTTGCTGCCGGAAGCTCTACGGTCAGATATTTTCCCGTAGTATTCCAAAGTTTCAGCTTGCTGACACGGTTCACCACAAGAACAGCGATCGTATAGTTTCCCGCCGGCAGTTGTTCTCCTTCTCTGAGGACACAAAAGCCGCCCAATGCCACATTTTTCTGATCCGGAAGATTTTCCTCCAGTTCCTGTCGGTAGGCAGGCATCAACTGCATGGACCACACACCCTGTCCTTCTGTTTCCCCACAGGGAATCAGCAACAGATGTTTTTCATAGCATGCATTATCGTCTCCCAGAATTACACTGTATCCCTGGATCCGCTCCGGTCCCGCTGTCTCTACTCTGGCCATCAGGCAGTTATCCCTGCGGATCTTCTGTAATTCCTCTCCGCCAGGAAGTCCCCTTTTCCAGAAAGGCTCCTGTAAAACATTCCGATCTGTCAGATATGCCGGAACCACACGGCTGTCCAGTCCCTCCCTGTTCAGCCCCTTCGGGTAAAAAGGATCCTCTCCCCGGAACTGTGGATGCATCTGGTAGAGCAGTTCTCTCTCCTGTACCAGACGCTGCATTTTCTCAGGACTTTCATCGCTTCCCCGGCTGAGAGATTCATGGTGATATGCAAAGCGGTCGTTCCACACCACATTGTAGTATCCCATTTCCAGAAGCCGGAAGCCCAGTTCCACATCATTATAGGCTACCCGCAACACTTCCCGGAATCCTCCGGTCTCCCGGAACACCTCTGTCCGGATCAGGAGACAGGCTCCCGTCACGGCCACACAATCCTGTGTAAAACGGTTCCGTCCAAAATAGTAGCTTCTGTCATCCTCCATAAACTGTAGCTTATGCACCGGTCCCACCGGCAGATTGACAATGCCGTCATGCTGGATCTTCACGGAATCCGGATAATAAAGTTTCAGTCCCACACTGCCCACATAAGGCTGCAAGGCTCTGGACACCATTTTATCCAGCCAGTCATTCTCACATAATTCAATATCATCATTTAAGAACAGCAGCAGCTTGCCATCTGCCAGTTCTGCGCCACGATTACACATGGTGGAAAAATTGAACTCCGCAGGCTCATATACATACCGGATCGGTGTTCCGGCTGTCCGGATTTTTTCCACCAGCCGTTCTGTTTTTTTCCTGTTTTCCTCGTTACTTCCGTTATCTATCAGCAGGATTTCCACCGGAACACGACCAGAGAAGATTAAAATTCCATCTTTCATCGGAATCTTTCGAAGCAGACAGTCACCAACGACTTTATCTACGGCCACATGGTGGCTAACGTCTTCCTTATAAGACAGAAATACTCCATGATG
>ENA-OVGM01001671-OVGM01001671.1-human-gut-metagenome-genome-assembly--contig:-NODE-1671-length-17135-cov-4.114930_pt1 | contig 17135 bp, 22 predicted proteins | sample MGYA00237773_ERZ505425 | MGnify/ENA primary metagenome ERZ505425 (study PRJEB26158, sample SAMN06016407) | human gut metagenome | biome: human gut; feature: ankylosing spondylitis patient; material... | reverse complement strand
AATTTTTACAGATGAAAAACTGGTTAAACAGGGTAAGAACTATGATTATGTCATTATGTCTTGTGCAAAGTTTAATGGAGAATCTCCGAGTGAGCGAGAAGTTTTAAATTTGCACTCTGGCGATCGTAATTATATTTTAGTACATTTGAGGATTTTATCTTATGGCGACGAGTTTGAATTTGAGGTAAAATGCCCTCACTGTGGCAAAAAGAATAATTACATAGTGAATTTGTCAGAACTGCTTGAAAATGGCGGTATTCAAATTATTCCCAAAGGTGAAAGCGATACTATTGATGTTTCATTAGTTGATGGTGGAATTGCTACTATTGGTGTTCCAAACGGGCACCGTGAACGTAGATTGATAAATAAAGCTGTCGATAAGGGGAAAGTTGGTAAAACTGATATGACGGTAGTTTTGATTGATCAGATCAACGGTAAAGATGTTACTGCGTCAGCTTTAGAAAACCTTACTGCCAAAGATTTACTGAATATAAGAAAACGGTCTAATGAATTGATTTGGGGATTAAAGCCAATTATAAAACTGCCTTGTGATAGATGTGACGAAACTTTTGAGCATATTATTACTTCTGATCAAAATTTTTTCAACCAGTAAGTGACCTATATGGTGACCTTTGTGATCCTGACGAAGAAATATTTTTACTTTGTTATAAGGCTATGTCATGGTCATTTACTGATGTTGCAGAGATGCCCCGCTTACTCAGAAGAAAATTTGTTGATCGTTTATTAAAACAGTATGAAGCCGAAGAAAAGGCTTTGGAAAGTAGGTGATACTGTGGAGGCGATGGAATCCGCTATGGGCTTGGGGTTCGTCTTAGAATTCAAGGATATGGCCAGTAGTGGAATTGAAAAAGCAAAAGTCAAAATTGATGAATTGAAGCAACATACTGCTGACCTTACATCTGTATTTGATAAGAACTTAACACGTATAAAAAATGGCGCCGCTCAAATGGCTGTTGGTTTTACTATCATGGGATCTATGCTAATTCCAACGATGAATGCTGCTCTGGGGCAGTATAAGATGGCCGAAGTTAGTACTTTGCTTGCTAAAAATCAAATGGGGCTGGTGAGTCAGTTAAGCGATACAGCAAATGCTGCAGCTATGAAGTTCGGGAAAAAGACTGATGAAATGGCGAGTGCAGAATATAATTTAATTTCTGCCGGCATTGATGCGGCAAAAGTAAATTACGCTTTAGATGCTTCTGCAAAATTGGCTATCGGCGGTATAACGGATATGGGAACTGCCTCAAATGGATTAACCTCTGTTCTTAACGCATATAACCTTGCAGCTGAACAATCTGAAGAAGTTACAGACGCTATGTTTGTGGCAATGAAGCGTGGTAAAACTACAATCGGAGAATTATCTGGTGTAATTGGCAGAGTTGCGCCGTTGGCTTCCAATGTAGGCGTATCAATAAATGAGATGTTTGGTTCCATTGCAACGGCGACATTGTCCGGACAGAAAACTGAGGAAGCTGCAACTGGTTTGAAAGCCGCATTGTCAAATATTATGAAACCAACTTCTGAGGGAGCGAAATTAGCTGACAGTTTGGGCTTGGCATTTGATGCTGAAGCATTGAAAGCAAAAGGCTTAAGAGGCGTACTTGATGATGTTTATGCATCAACAAAAGGCGATGTCGGTATGATGACACAGCTGTTCGGATCTGTTGAAGCGTTAAACTTTGTCTTTGCAATTATGAAAAATAATGGCGATACCTTTACCTCTGTCATGAACGACATGAATAGAAAAGGTGGATCTACTGAGGAAGCCTACAGGAAAATGGCTGATACAGTCATTATGCAAGGACGTAGGATCGGTGCTTCTTTCGCTGTTGGCATGAAGCGTTTTGGAACAATATTTTTGCCTGTATTAAGTTTAATTCTTCGCCCTTTAGAATTAATTATGAAAGGCTTTGCTAGCCTTCCTAAACCTATTCTGGGCGTAATAGGGGCAGGATTAGGGTTTGCTTCTTTGTTTTTTATAATGCGTGGTGCAATGATGGCTAGTTATGGAGCATCAAAATTGCTTTCTGCTGGGATTGGTGGTCAATTTGTTGCAAGTTTAAAGAAAGGTACGTTAGGACTTTTAAACTTTAACAGCGGTTTTGCTAAAACATCACTTAGAATGTTTGGGCACATGGCTGTACTTTATGCGCTTTACAAAGCATATGATTATAATTTTCTTGGTATCAAAACAGCGGTTTCGAGGTTGTCTGCAGCGTGGGATATTGCCAGCAATGCTGCTGACGATGGTACTGTGAAAATTAAAAAGTCACTGATTAAGGATTTAGGGTTCAGTAATGTAGAGTATGGCGCCGATGTATTAGAAAGGTTAGGGGCTATATTTTTTAGAGTACAACAATTTGCGAAAAGTTTTGGCCAAGGTGTTGGAAATGAATTTGCATGGCTTGGTAAACAACTGGATAAGTTAAAGCAAGATGGAGGGCCAATTGCTGATTTGCTTAGCGGGTTACTCAATATTGACCGCAGTAAATTAAGCGATTGGAAAGAGATTGGCTTTATGTTTGGTAAGTTGGCCACTTATATTGTACCTTTTCTAATGCTGCAATTAGCATTTTCCGCAATTAGTACTGTTGTAGGTGGTATTATTGCGCCGTTTTCTGCGTTATTTGGTGTACTTGGTTCTTTATATGGGATTATAATGGCAAATCCTATTGCATTGATCATTGCCGGTATTGCGATTGCTGCCTGGTTAATTTATGAAAACTGGGATGCTGTATGTGCGTATTGTACCGATTTATGGAACAGTTTTAGTTTATTTATGACAAGTACCTGGGATGGTATCGTTTCGTATGGTAATGAGCTTTGGACCGGGTTTTGTACATTCCTGCAAGATATGTGGAATGGAGTAGTAAACTTTTTTAGTGCTTATGGGCAAATATTATTCGGGACTATGTTATGGCCATTTAGTATGATCGTTGCATTTTTCACAAGTTTTCGGACTACTTTCTTTACTTCTGGCGCCAGTCTTTGGGACGCATTTTGCGCCGGTATAAAAAGTGCTGTTAATGGACCTATCGATGCAGTACGTGAAGGACTTGCCCGGATACGGAGAATGCTACCGTTTTCGGATGCGAAGGAAGGTCCGCTATCTACGTTAACTCTTTCAGGCAGTAGGTTAATGACTACGCTGGCAACTGGTGTTAATGCTGGAAGTCCAGCTTTGCATAGTGCGGTAGAAAAAGGGTTTTCGTCGATACTTCCGCAGAAAGCAAAGGTTGACGTATTGCCTGCTTATATGGCTACTAAGTTCCCGGTTATGCCTAAGCATTTTGCAAAAGTTGTAAAAGAAAATGATGATAATGAGCCTGTAGGCGGCAGACCTGATTTTATTAGGAATATCACTAATCGTTTTGTATCTGAAAAGAAAACAGTTGTTGATCATATGCTGCCGGCAGAAAAACAACAGGAAAAACCGTTTATTGTTGAAAGCATAGTATATCTTGATGGCGAACAAATTTATCGTGCGGTAAAAAGAGTAGATAAATTTGAGCGATTTAAGGATGGTGATGATCGTGCAGTTTAACGATATAATGCGGTCTTTTAATGCTCTTGCTGGTTCTGCTCCAAAGCCTGTAACTGGGTGTTTGGTTGATGTGGAAAATGGATCAAGATTAGAGTTTTGCTTTAATCCAGGAGAAATTGATGATGATATTCCGGTAAATTATGCTTTTATTAATATACCGGGGCAAGGACATAGTGTTGCTCAATGGAGTAGTAATAGTAGCAGAAAACTGGCGTATTCTTTAGATTTCTACCGGAAGAATTCTGATGATAATTATGTCCGTAGAAAAATACAATGGTTGGAAAGAGTAAAGACACCGACATATGATGCAGAAGGTTATTTATCGGCAGCTCCGCATAGGGTATTATTTCTTTTTGGAAATCTTTTTAACGGTAGTAAAAAATGGTTGATAACTCAAGCGAAAGTACGTTATAACAATTTGTGGACGAAAAGTTTAGATCCGCTTTGGGCAACTGTTGATATTGAACTTACAGAATGGCATGACGATAATAATTTCGGTAGGAGGTCATAAATATGGATAAAACATCTCGACATAGATTTGCGGTTCGATATTATGATCAAACCGATAAGGTTGGTTATCGTGGAACACGTCCATTCATAGAATTTCCTTTAAAAGAAACTGATCAATACCATACTGTGGCTGATTACGATCGCATTGATTTACTTGCCTATAAATATTATGGCGATTGTAGTTATTGGTGGATTATTGCGGAAGCAAACGATATTAGTAATCCTCTGCATCTTGAAACTGGTAAACGGCTTCGTATCCCTGCAAAATCTACTGTATATAGGTTGGTGATGGAAGTATGACTGTATATGGTAAACGTGGGGCATATGAGCCGTTTTTTGCTATATTTGCGAATGGAGAAGAATTACCGGATAAAATTATGAATAACATAACTAAAGCAGTACTTGAAGATAATGAGGAAAAACTCGATGAATTATCTTTTACTGTTTTAGATAAAGATCTGACTTTGCAGGATTCGCCGGAGCTGGCTAAAAATGTGGAACTGCTTTTTGTTTTTGGTTATGTTGGCAATTTGCAAAGACGATTATGTAAAATTGAACAGGTCGAATATAATCTGCCTGAAAATGGTGTTCCTACCATTGAGGTAAAAGCATTGGATAAAGGAATTGACTTGGTTAAAAATAAGCCTAGAGCCTGTTATGGTCAAGTATATGGTGCTGATGTCCTAAAGGACATTGCTGCCCGTAATAAATTGAAGTGTGATTTGTCTATTCCTGATGATTTTTATATGGAGAATGTTTCCCAGGGTGGCAAAACTGATATGGATTTTGCCAAAGAGATTGCTATTGAGCGTGGTTGTAGTGTTTGGGTAGAGAATAATACTTTAGTTGTAATGCCGTATGTACTTTCTGAATCAAGCGTGCAATTGGCCTATCGTAAAAATTTATTATCTGTTAGGGCTACATATAATGGTGGACAGGGAGAAGCAGAAAGAAAAGATACTACAGTTGTTGGTATTGATCCCGATAGTAAAGAATTAGTTAATGAAAAAAATACTCAAAACCAAGAACAACAAAATCAGGAGGACGATGAGGTTATTAGAAATGTAGGTGATTGAATGTCTGTAAATGATGATAGTGCCGGTCGTATAATTAGCACTAATAGAAATAGTGCGAGAAGTCGCAGAAAAGCTGATAATGAAAGTAAAAGATCTCAAATGAAAGGTTGGGAAGCGACTGCCAGGATAATTGGTGACCCTGCAATAAAGTCAAAGAAAACCTGCACTTTAGAACACTGTGGATCTAAACTGAACGGAGATTGGAGAATATCATCTGTGCGACATGAATTTATGGGGAATCGTTATATTAGTTCTCTAAAATTAGTTCGTCCAGAAGCTGGGCAACAAGCTGCCAATACTTCTAAAACTGATAATGGTAATACTGATAACAGAACTTCTGATAATGGCGTAGCTGTTCCGGAATCTGATAATGATACTGTTGAAATAAATGTGGGGTGATTTTTTGAAAAATCAGCTTTGGGGAACGCATAGAGGGACGGTTATGGAGAATAATGACCCGCAAAAATTAGGACGTATCAAAGTTTATGTGCAAGCAGCTTATGGAACGTCCAGTATAGCGGAACTTCCGTGGGCTTATCCGAAATTTGCAAAACCAGGTGATTTTTATGTTCCTGAAATTGGAGAAGCCGTTTATGTTGAGTTTTTATGTACCGATGGTGAACCGGATTCTAATAATCCAATTTGGACTGGTGCGTGGATTTCTTTAAAAGAGATTCCAAGTTGTGTTGTCGGTGACGATATGGCGAATGCACATTATTATCGTGTTGAGCGTACTGCTGGGGGACATTGTATTGAACAGTGTGATAAACCAGGCGGGGAGTATATAAAAATAACTTCGGCTGCTGGTGCAACTATCTTGATGGATTCTTCAGGAAATATAAAAATAAATGGCAAGATTATTTATTTGAATTAGGAGGTAGTTGAATATGCCGGGGGCTGTGAGATTAAGCGATATGAGTACAGGGCATCCGCATTGTTATCCTGCTACTCCTGCGGTTGGAGCAAGTCAAAATGTTATTGTAAATGGTAGGGGACAAAATAGGGTTGGTGATGCATGGCAAACGCATGGTGCTTGTGAAGATCACAGCCCGCATAGTGGGACATCGTCGTCAGGCAGTCAAAATGTTATTGTAAATGGGAAATCTGCCTGCCGCATTGGTGATTCTATATCTTGTGGCGATACTATGGCCACAGGTAGTAGTGATGTAATTATTAATGGTTAGGTGATTGATATGGATAAAGGTATATCAAGTCCGTTCGTCCGTGGTGCTCAGGGTTATTTCAAAGTCAATGTTGGTGCTGATTTAATAAAAAGTAATATTGCTCAAATTTTAGGAACAATCCCCGGTGAAAGGGTGATGTTACCGGAATTTGGTTGCAAACTTCGTAATCTTCTTTTTGAGCCAATGGATACTGCCACATATTATTTAGCAAAAACTTATATTGTAGATGCGATTATTTTATGGGAAAAAAGGATTTCCTTGAATGATGTGGAGCTTGAAAAGGATGAGGATAAAGGAATATTCTTAGTTAGTTTGAGTTGGATATACAATGAAACCGGAACAGAAGAAAGCAGTATGTTTTTAGTTGGAAATATGGGGGTGAAAATCAATGAGTGATTTGGTGCGAATAAATTATATTGACAAGGACCATGACAGTATTGTTTCAGATGTTATCGCACAAATCAAAGCTAAGTATCCTGATACTTGGACAGATTTCGAGCATGATAATGCTGGCAGAATGTTACTTGAGGTTCACGCTTATATAATAGACCTGTTACTGTTTTATCTTGATCGGCAAGCAAATGAGTGTTTTTTAGTTACGGCAAGGGAACGTCAAAAAGCTATAAATTGCTGCAAAGCGATTGGGTATGTATTGAGTAGTGCGGTGCCCTCAAAAGTTACTGTAAAAATTACATTGAAATACACTGTGCCAAGTAATGTAACGATCAATGCTGGTACAGAACTAACTACCTCAGAAAAAATTGTGTTTGAATTGGATGCCGATGTAATTATTTTAGCTGGTGAGTTAAATGGATTCGGTACTGCGACACAAGGGAAAACTTATACAGAAATACTTGGTATCTCTGATGGTTCTGCCAATCAGAGTTTTTTAATATCTAAAACAGGTGTCATTGATATAAAACAAATCTCTGTTGGATATGAGAAATGGACAGAGGTCGAAAGCTTTGCTTTTGCCAGTGCTTTATCAAAAAACTATACTGTAGAAATTGATGCGTTGGGACGTGGCAAAATTATTTTTGGCGATAACCGCAATGGATTGATTCCGACGGCAGGAAGCATGGTTAAAATCGTTTATCGTGTTGGCGGCGGGCTAAAAGGAAACATTGTCAAGAATACGCTTATCAAAGTGAATGGTACTGGTTATGATGCAAATGGACAGCCTGTTGCAGTTACCGTCACAAATGAAGAAGCTGCTACGGGTGGCGAAGATGAAGAAACTATTGCTCATGCTCGGAAGTGGGCACCGGTTACTTATTCCCAGCAAAATAGATTAGTAACCGAAGAAGATTATACTGCTGCAGCTAACAGTTTTGCTGATAAAGGATTAGGCAGATTTGCTAAAGCAAAAGCAATTATACATGAGCGATCAGGAGAGGCGAATGTTATCCGTATTTATGCTTTGTGCAGAGATGCTGATGGAGGATTTATTGCACCGTCAAAGGCGTTAGGAGATGCGTTTGTATCAGCTATTGATGATACAAAGATGATTACTGATCATGTGGAAGTTACAGCAGGGACATATCAGTCTGTCGATATATCCGGGACTGTAAAAATGCAGCCGGGATATTTAAAAGAAGAAGTACTTGCTAACCTCAATGAGAATATCGAAATTTTGTTTGATATGGAAAATCGTGAGATGGGGCAAAGTTTACGGATTAGTGATTTATATAAAGCTTTGGATAGTGCGCCAGGTGTAGACTGGGTGGAGCTTACAACACCACAAAATACGGTAACACCAGTATCTGAATATGATCTTTTGACACTTGGAAATGTTAATTTTGAGGTGAGTTGATTATGAATGAAAATGAGATATTACCAAAACTTGTCCCTAGGATTTACCATACTGATGAATTTGTACCATTTTTAGAGGCGTTAGATGCATCTTTTCAATATCTGGAAAAATCTGTTAAGAATCTACCGGATATAGTTGATGTTGATAATTGTGATGATAAATATTTGCCTTATTTAGCTGCAGGTATTAATTGCCCTTTATATGGCTATAATACTAAATTGTGGCGAAAGCAAATTAAAAACTGGCCGTATGTATGCCGTATGAAAGGAACAAAGCGAGCTATCAGGTATTTTCTGAATGCGTTTGGTATTGTTGCCGAGAGCATACCTACATATTGGCGAGATCAGTATGGTAATTATACGGAAGAAAAACCCGAAGGTGATCCTTTTTTTGATGAAACAGCAGGACTTTGGAAAAATAGCAAAACACATTATTTTGACGTAATATTATCAGCAAATGATGATGATACTGGAAATATTGAATTTGGTAGTCTTACTGAAGCTGGCAGCATTATACGCCAGTACTTGGACAAAGTTAAACCGTTTCATGCAGAGCTGCTAAGATTGGCCTGGATTTTTAATGCAAATATGCCAGTGAAGATAAAACATAAAAATTCTTCTATTGGATATATTAATGCTAGACATCGATTTTGGAATCAGGGAATATCAAGATCAACATATTGGGACGGAGAATTTTGTTTTGACGGTACTATCAGGTTTGACGGGATCTATCCAGATGAAAATTACAAGGAACGCCAAGCTCATAAATTTAAGGTTGAACAATCAATTTCAAGTTACGGTCACGTGAATATAAAAAATAAATATGCTTCTAAAATCAAAATAACGCCGTTACAGGCGTTTTTTTATTGCCACAAAGCTACTATCAAAAATCAAATTAATTCGTCTTATAAGCACATTGCCGCTCATGGAATGGCTAATAATACAGAAATGTCTACTATGCAAAATGGGACGGTGATAACAAAGAATACTTTTGATGGGTCGTTTTGTTTTGATGGTACGCATGATTGCGGTGGAAGCTATGAATTTAGAGGTTGTTATGAGCATCTATGTACTTGTGTGATTACAAAAAATAATCAAATTGTAGAAGGGAGTTTTGAAAGATTATGAGTGATGTAAATGTTAGACATACTTTAAATGTGAATGGTGAAGATATCGATGTTTTGGCAATGGATAACAGTTCGTTCCTGGCGTCAAATAAAAAAACTACGGCTGATTACAGAGCGTTATTTGCTCAGGCTATTGGTACAACGGGGACAATTCCCAAAATTGTAAAAATGGCGTTTGGAACAGGTGGAGAGGTTGACGAACAAGGAAATCCAGCTCCGCCTAGTGATAATGGTCCGTTGAATAATGTTGTTTTGACGAAAGCTATAACAGCAGTAACTTATCCTGTTGATACTACAGTACAATTTACTGCTGAAATACTGGCCGGTGATGTTACTGCAATAATCAATGAAATTGCTCTGATTGATGAAAACGAAAATACGGCAGCCAAGATGCGACTTTTAACACCAAAAGGTGTTGACGACGAAAGCGGATTTATTTCTAATTGGTCCGTGGAATTTTAAGGGGGAATAAGGTATGAATGTTGAAGAACTTGCAAAAGAAAGAGATAATTTGTTCCCTAAAGAGATTGCAGGATATAAACGTCCGGATGCTTTTTTGGATAAAAGTAATGACTTTTTTGACGAACTGCCGCAATTTATACAGAAGGATCCGGTTTATTTTAAAATCTTGAACTACATTTTTTCTGTTTTAATATCAAATGATGTCAGGGTAAAAAGTTGGGTCGATTCGCTTTCGTCTGATATGAATGAACAGGATTTTAGAGTTGTAACTGAACTTGTTAAGGGTGTGATGACACCTGAAATGTTAAAAAAATTAAATGGTATCGAGGTTGGGGCTCAGGTTAATAAAAACGCATTTGGCAAAATCCAAGTAAACGGAAAAATTTATAATGCAATGATTTTACAAGATGCGATTGAGCTGATTGAGGGGAACAATGTTACTCTAAGCATTGACACTGCTACTGGTGCTGTTACTCTTAATGCCAAAGATACTACATATGCGATCGTATCGACAACTGCAGATGGTTTAGTACCTAAGCGTGATGGTAGTGCGAATAAATATCTTTGTGCTGACGGTACGTGGAAGCAGGTAACTCAGTATATACATCCTGATAGCGGGATAACTGCTGGAACATATAAAAGCGTTACTGTAAATGCACAGGGGCACGTTACTGCTGGCAGTAATCCGACTACCTTGGCTGGTTATGGTATTACTGACGCTGCACCATTAGATCATGGTATTCACGTACCGAGCGGCGGCAGTGATGGTACGTTTTTGCGTGGCGATTTGACGTGGCAAGCTATTAGCGGTTTAGGCGGCATAGTAGCATATTCGCTAAATCAAAATGGTTATATAAAATTCGGCTGTGGGTTAATTCTACAGTGGAGAAATAACCCTGGTTTATGGGCAATACCATTCACAGAATTTGTTGCTGGCGGCATTACCATGACACGCACAGGCTCGCAATCATCGGGAACTTGGTATGGTGATTCCGGAACAATTTCACTAACTGGTTATACAGCTTCATGCGCAACAAATGAAAGTTGGGTATCAAATATTAGCGGATCTGCAATAGCAGTAGGCCTTTAAACAGTGGGGAAAAATCTTAGGAGATACTGTTAATCTTAAGATAATAAACTTCCCTGTTTCGTTCAACGAATGCTTTGGTGGTTTAGCTTTATTCAACGGAGATCCGGTCGCCGCGGCAGAATACGCAACAATAACTGACATAACTAATACTAATTTTAAAATTTATATGTATGCCAATAACGCTGGTACTGGTTATGCAAATGCAAACATTTTCTATTTGTTTTTAGGTGCTTAGCAACAGTGGGGAATGACGGTAAACCAGGCTACTACTTTTACCTATCCAATAGCGTTCTCTTCAAACAATGTACTAGCTTTTAAACAAGCAAAATCAAACAGCAATGGTAATAATTATCTAATGCGAGAAGCTGGGATCGGTATTCCCAATAATATTTCGGTATCATTACCTGGAACATCTCCAGCTTTGAGTTTTTACGTTTTTGTAATTGGTTGGTAAACAGTGGGGAACGTGTGGAAGCGGAATAAACAATTTACCGCTAAGCTTTAACGAAAAAATATTTATTTGTGTAGTTACTGATATAACTTCTTCTACCACCAGCTCTGACGGTTACTTCTCATTTAATAATGATAAATCTACGATCAACAGTATTTTCATTACATCGTCAGGAGCTTATGGCGGCAACTATATTGTTGCTGGTGTATAAACAGTGGGGAGTGAATATACATGGTTGGGTAACATTTCCTATTACGTTCGTCAAATTTAGACGTTTAGTAACGAATCATCAAGGCAATGTGTTTATGGACTCCAAGGCACGAGAAAGCAATACTTTATCAGGATTTACGCTTGACGTTGCGGATAACAGTGATCAGAACAAGGATGCTCAATGGATTGCTATAGGTGCTTGATACAGTGGGGATTTAAAGAGCATAATAATACTCATCAAAGTACTGTTAAATTACCTATTGCTTTTAAGAAGGGTGGTTATGTAGGTGCAGCAAATGATTCTGGGACGGTTACTATTGGTATCAAACCTACCGACAAGCAAACAATAGAGTTAAGAGATAACAATGGCGGTGGAAAGACAGGCATCTACTGGTTTGTCGTTGGACAATAAACAGTGGGGATATGGTAATTCTGAATCAACACAAACATTTCCAATTAAATTTACTAACTCTGTAATTGGTATTTACGGAAGTAAGAGGGCTATAAATTACGAATATACTTTTGCAGCAACGAGTATTACAAATACAAATTTTTTCATGTCTACACGTAACTCAGAGGGTAGCAGTAGGGTTATAGCTTGTAACTGGCTGGCTATCGGCCAATAGCAAACCAAATGAAACTACCAAACCATGGATCACCGCCATAATCTTGTTTGTATACGTTGAATTTGGATGTGGTCCAATTACGTGGCTGTACCTCCGAATCGTATTTTGTCGGATTATTAGTATCGGTGTTTCTTAGTCCGCAAAATAGGGCAAAACAAGCAGAATTAAAATTCACAGGAAATGCGTACCAACCGCTTTCCCCCTCGCTTCCGTTGTTACCAGCGCTATTAATTCCCCACTGTTTACTCGACTCCAAGTGCGATATAAAGTGTACCGTAGAAACTCATGTTCCAATAACCAAAAGTGGCTCCTGTTGATGTCCAACTTAAGAGATGATAATGATCGGTATTTCCAGTGGTATTGCTGTGAGCATTACTTACAACGGCATAACACTCTCTAAAAGCGATAGGGAAAGTAACTTCTGTTGAATTTGAATATCCCCACTGTTCAATGGCCTAAAAGAATGTAATTAGGGACTAGTGAGCCGCCACTTCCTGAATCAAGGCTAGTTATCAATCTAACAGTTAGTGAGTTACCTGAATACGCTGTAACAAAACCAACAAATAAACTCGGGCCACTTGTTGAGGAAGCACATATAAAGCCCTGATATAAGGTTGACATTGAAATTGGCGTAGATATGGTTACTGTACCAATATCTTTAGGCGTAGCATAATCTTTTTTGCTGAATGAAGATGACGAACCATTTCCCCACTGTTCAATGGCCGCCAACGAAATACCAGCCAGAAGTTCCATGAAGGTATAAATTAACACTGGTAGTGCCTAAATATTCTGCTCCAGTTGCCGTAGCTGACGTGCTTGTAGTTTTTGGTACGGCAACAATGAATAGTGCCGCAGTTGGAAACGGAATTGGAAATGTTGCTGTACGTGATGAACAATATCCCCACTGTTGCTATGCAGAACCGATAGCAATCCATCTATTGCTGCCAGCACCAGTATCGCTAACATTGAAACCATTTTTAGTAAGAGCAGTTATATAAAATCTGCCCCAATATGCATTGGATGTGCTAGCAGTTGTCTGAGGGATCGAAAGAACATTGTAAACAACGTTAAAAGCTATCGGGAAAGTAACTGCATATCCACTAGCTCCCCACTGTTTACCGTCCTACAGCGAACAACCTTGACGTCTGCGTTCCGTTCCAGCGATCATCATTATACCCATTACAAAGTCTGTAATTAATATTAGTGTTGCTTATGCCATAGACGAAAGTTTCACAGTTATCTGGTGAAATTACATTCGCATAATATAACTCACTGAACGCAATAGGATACGTTATAACACGATCATTACCAGAATTGGTATATTTTCCCCACTGTTGCTATGCTACGCCAAAAGCACACCAGTATTTTCCACTGCCGCCACCAGATGCTCCAATATTCATACCTGATATAGAAACATTATAAACTGTATTTGCTTCACTGGGACTTCCATTGTGGCAAATACAAGAAATTGCTGTAAATACATTTGAAAATTTGAAGGGAAAAGTTATATATGGTCTACCTGTATTGTTAGTAAATCCCCACTGTTTAACCAAAATAAAAATTGAATTGAAAGGAAGTAATAAAAATGCCAGCTAATATAGCAGACTGTAGAATTTTTTTGAAATTTGACGAAGCAGGGAATAGAATTGATACCCTGATAGAAGATCATAATCTTAAAATCACACCTAAAAAACCCATAATTGAGTATGAGCAGGGGGAAGAAATCTTTTTAACTATTCCTGCTCATGGAGATGTGAATGATAATGCGGAAGCCGTAAGTGTGCCTGAAACAAAAATACCTACAGGACAGTATAAACAAGTAGAAAAAGTTGTAGGTTATACAGATGAAATATTTGAGCCTTCAGTAGAAGGATTTACTGAAGTCAATTATGACCAATATCTAAAAATGTCTGGTAATGCTTCGGACGGCAAAGAATATCGATGGGATAATAATGCGGGAGAGCCAAAAGAATATGTTTATGTACCATCATTAGAAGAATTGAAGGAACAGAAACTACATGAAATAAAACTTGGATATATTAAAGACTTATATTTACCTGTATGGGTGGAACAGACGGATGGTAAGGTTTATGGGTATGATACAGATAAAGATAGCCAGGTAGACTTCATGGCATCATATAACAGAGCTAAAATTACAGGCACTACTCGTTATAATGTCTATGTGAATAAAGATGATCTTAGCGAAAAAGTGTTTACAGTACATAATCCGGAAATGTTTGAAGCTGCATTATCTGAAGCTGGTATATATCAAGAAAGTGTCTATGCAAAATTGTATGAGTTGGAGGATCGTGTGGAAAATGCAAAAACAGAAGAAGATCTTGTCAAAATATCTTGGTAAAATGGTTGAAAGCGCATGGATACTAGCTTTATGAGGTAATAATAAAATGCAAAAATATCATACCGAATTCAAACCGCCTGCGATCCTGATAAACCAAGGGATACAGGCTTTTTTGTTGCGTAAATTCGTGCCGGGTTAATACCACTCAAGGCTGTCAAATGAGGTCTATAGCCTTTTTTAGCTCATGGAGGGATTTATGGGTATAAACTCTCTTAGTAACTCCTTGACTGGCATGTCCGAGAATACGTTTGATCGCCGTATCGTTAGCGCCAGCATTATCTAGCATGGTAGCACAGGTGTGGCGGCATTCGTGCGGCGTATGCTTACATCTACTAGCGGCCATGACAGAATCGAAGCGTGTTCGGTATTGATGGTAAGTAAGTTGACTGCCTTCGTCTGTAGTAATGAGATATTTACCTGGCTGCTGCATCCAAAATTCAAAATAGGGTATAGTTTTTTTTGATATTGGCACAGCACGATTTCGACCGGCAGCAGTTTTTGACTCTCGAACGATAAAATATCGCTGTCGCAGTTTGACGTCTGTTTTAACGACAGATAGCAGTTCGGACGTACGAACACCAGCGTATATCATCATGAGCACCGTCATAGCCCATTTATCACCGAGTTTTTTTACTCTGTTTATCTGTCGAGTGTTAAAAGGTGTTTTAGGGTATTTAACCACGTGCTGATCAATGTCTATGTATTGGCTAATGTTGGCGGCAGGGTCAATAATTTCATATTTTACGGCATATGTGTACATATGATGTAATACCTGTCTAACCTTCTTTTGCATAGCGTAGTGAGCGCCGGCGTTACGTGTATCACGAATAACGGCCTGCAGGTCACCAATTTTTAACTCGGCAAACTTCTTGCTATACAATCTATTGCAGTGCTTGTATGCCGAAAGGTAATTGACCTGTGTAGTTTTAGCCAATTTGGGAAATCGCTCAGCCCGCATCAACTCAAAGACCTCTGAAAAGGTGATCAGCGTTGGTGCAAAAAGGGACGGATTTTTATGATACTCTGCGAGTAAAGCAAGTCCTTCAATCTCGGTAGCAGTGTCACCGATTGATTTTTGACGGCCGTTGATTGTGACTTTTACAGACCATGGGCGGCGGCGGTTACCGTCAGTTCGTAGCACAACACTACCAAAGCCGTTTGGTAGCTTCATACGTTTTCTTTTTTTAGTATTCAAAATATCACTCTCCTTTAAGGAGCATTATACAGGAGGCAAAAATGAACTGGGAATCTTTTAAATTTGCGGCTATTGGAGCTGCTCAAACTTTAGCACAAGGTTGGTCATATAAAGCCTTAATAGCGGCAATGTTGGCTATGATTTTGCATAAGCACGCTATATTGTTTTATAGCTTTGCTTTTTTAGTATTTATTGATTGTTTTACCAAATGGGTATCGATATCCTATCTGCATCTAAAAGATAGTGGTATTGAAAATCCGACTATTCTAGAATCTATTAAAGGAATAAAAAAAGCCAGAGCTGCCAAAAAGATAAAAAGTGAAGTTATGAAACACCGTTTCCTTGGGAAAATCGGTGTTTATTTAATTTGTGCGTTGTCTGCTGCTGTCGTTGATGTAGTTATGAGAGTTTTAGATAAACCTACTTGGGCAGTTATGACGGTTATTGGATATCTTGTTGTAACTGAGCTGCTTAGTATTATTGAAAACTTAAATGATGCTGGCGTGGAAGCTATGAGTGGATTGATTGTTTTTGTTAAAAAGAAATTGTAAGAATTGAGGTTGAAATCTGAAAGGAGCGTGAAAAATAATGAAAGTATTTATTAATCCAGGACATATGCCAGGTGTTGATCCTGGCGCCGTGAATCCTAACAGTGGTTTAAAAGAATGTAACGTAGCATTGGCTGTAGGAAAACTTGTTGAGTATTATCTAAAAAATGCCGGATGCGAGGTAATGCGTCTGCAGAGCGACAACCTAAACGGCGAATCTCCGGCATATCCGAATGTTTGTAAAACTGCTAATGACTGGGGTGCAGATGTATTTGTTAGTTTGCACTGCAATGCGTTTGATGGTTATGCGAGGGGCATTGAAACATTGATGTTTAACTTTGGCAGCGAAGCTGAACGCCTGGCTGCCTGTATACATAAGCAGTTGGTCGATACGGAGCAGAGCATTGATCCATATATTCCTGATCGTGGGCTGAAGGAACGTCCGAATTTGTCTGTACTACGCAACACTGAGATGCCGGCTATTCTCATCGAAATGGGGTTTATTGATAACGATCACGATGTTATTTTGCTGGAACATAAACAAGATGCGATTGCAAAGGCTATTGCACGTGGAGTAACAGATTACGCAAATTTATAAAAGCAACTATTTCAAAATAAGGTAATAATGGCAGGGTTATCATATATACCAATTAGCTATTATATTGATATTGGTTATATGCTAGATTATGCTGGAATTATTGCAGAAAAAAATAGCTCCCATTATAGGGAGCTATTTTTAGAATATTTAGGATTGAGATTTCATTTTTGTGTTTTTACATTTTCGACATAGTCGTCATGCAGTCCTTTAAAAATTGCATAAATCATACCTATAATGAAAATAGCTGCAGCAATCACAACTAGTAAGATTATACCAGCAATAGCTAGAAAAATCATAAACTCTAACATAAAATCACATCCTT
>ENA-OVGM01001659-OVGM01001659.1-human-gut-metagenome-genome-assembly--contig:-NODE-1659-length-17238-cov-9.847466_pt1 | contig 17238 bp, 10 predicted proteins | sample MGYA00237773_ERZ505425 | MGnify/ENA primary metagenome ERZ505425 (study PRJEB26158, sample SAMN06016407) | human gut metagenome | biome: human gut; feature: ankylosing spondylitis patient; material... | reverse complement strand
AGCCGCCGTTTTTAGAGAAGCCCCTTGATTCAGCAACGAATCAAGGGGCTTTCTGTTTTGGGTACTTTGCAAAATTTCTGTTTTTTGATTTATCAATGGTACTTTGGTATACTTGTATTTCCTCTTTTACTACTCTTTTTTATTTTCACCTCTCTATTATATTGTTTTTCATAATAGCATAATCCATTTCAAAATGGTAGGGTGTTTTCCGTTTGTTATTCTTTTTAGTTCTTTTTTATTGTTTTGAAAATCAATAGCTTACTTACTTTTCTCTTTTTCTGGCATACCTTTAGCATTACTTATGGCAAATAATTAGGATTATTAATCATTTAAAAGGTAAAAACATGGGAATAACACTATCATTTATTTTCTGCCTGTTAAGCGGTTTCGCTTGTTTCTGGCTATTTTGGAAATGTGTAGACTGGTTTGAGAATATTTAAAGAAAAAGGAGAATTGATTATGTACACAGCATTATTCGTATTAGGTATTGCGATCTTCGGTTATTTGATGTACGTGCTCGTCAAACCCGAAAAGTTTTAAAGTAACACACACAGTTTAAGGTAAAAAGTATATGAATATAGAAATTTTAGGCGTGGTTGTTCAGATAGCCTTGATGGTGATTCTGGCTTATCCACTGGGAAAATACATTGCCAAGGTCTACAGAGGAGAAAAGACCTGGTCTGATTTTATGGCTCCTATCGAAAGAGTCATTTATAAAGTTTGTGGAATCGCCCCCAATGAAGAAATGAACTGGAAACAATTCCTGAAAGCATTGTTGATTTTGAATGCTTTCTGGTTTTTCTGGGGAATGGTACTCTTGGTTTCACAAGGATGGTTGCCCTTAAATCCGGACGGCAACGGACCGCAGACTCCGGATCAGGCATTCAATACCTGTATCAGTTTTATGGTGAACTGTAACTTGCAGCACTATAGCGGTGAAAGCGGACTGACTTATTTTACTCAACTGTTCGTCATCATGCTTTTCCAGTTTATTACCGCAGCAACAGGTATGGCTGCTATGGCAGGTATTATGAAGAGTATTGCTGCAAAAACAACCAAAACGATTGGTAACTTCTGGCAATTTCTGGTAATAAGCTGTACACGTATTTTATTGCCTCTTTCTCTGATTGTAGGTTTTATCCTGATTCTCCAGGGAACTCCGATGGGATTTGACGGTAAGATGAAGGTTACTACGATGGAAGGCCAGGAACAAATGGTTTCTCAAGGTCCTACGGCTGCGATTGTTCCTATCAAACAATTGGGTACAAATGGTGGTGGTTATTTTGGTGTAAACTCTTCTCATCCGTTGGAGAATCCGACATATCTTACTAATATGGTAGAATGTTGGTCTATCCTGATTATCCCGATGGCAATGGTACTTGCGCTGGGATTTTATACCCGCAGAAAGAAGTTGGCTTACAGTATATTCGGAGTAATGCTTTTCGCTTTTCTGGTAGGCGTATGTATTAATGTCAGTCAGGAAATGGGTGGTAATCCACGCATTGATGAATTGGGAATTGCGCAGGATAATGGTGCGATGGAAGGTAAAGAGGTTCGTTTGGGAGCCGGAGCAACAGCATTATGGAGTATTGTAACTACTGTAACCTCTAATGGTTCTGTGAATGGTATGCATGATTCTACTATGCCGCTGTCCGGAATGATGGAGATGCTGAATATGCAGATTAACACTTGGTTTGGCGGTGTAGGTGTAGGATGGATGAATTACTATACATTTATTATCATTACAGTGTTTATCAGCGGTTTGATGGTAGGACGTACGCCGGAATTTCTCGGCAAGAAAGTGGAAGCCCGCGAAATGAAAATCGCTACGATTGTAGCTCTGCTTCATCCGTTTGTCATTTTGGTATTTACAGCACTCTCAAGTTATATTTATGTGTACCATCCTGATTTTGTGGAAAGTGAAGGTGGATGGTTGAACAACTTGGGATTCCACGGTTTAAGTGAGCAACTTTATGAGTACACTTCTTGTGCCGCCAATAACGGTTCCGGTTTTGAAGGTTTGGGAGATAATACTTATTTCTGGAATTATACGTGTGGTATTGTTCTGATTTTGAGCCGTTTTATTCCTATCATCGGGCAGGTTGCCATTGCCGGATTACTGGCACAGAAGAAATTCATTCCGGAAAGTGCCGGCACATTGAAGACCGATACATTGACTTTCGGAGTCATGACATTTGTGGTTATCTTCATTATTGCTGCGCTGTCGTTCTTCCCGGTACATGCATTGAGTACAATTGCTGAACATTTAAGTTTGTAATACTGAATTAGAGAAGATATGAAAGATAATAAATCAGCTTCTTTGTTTCCAAAGGAGCAAGTTATAGAAAGTTTGAAACAGTCATTCGTGAAACTGAACCCGCGGATGATGATAAAGAACCCGATTATGTTTACAGTAGAAGTGGCTACAGTGGTCATGCTACTCGTAACGCTCTACTCCATTGTAAATTCTTCACAAGGTTCGTTTGCTTACAATATTGCTGTGTTTATCATTCTGTTTGTAACCTTGTTGTTTGCCAATTTTGCCGAAGCTATTGCCGAAGCGCGTGGTAAAGCACAGGCCGACAGCTTGCGTAAGACTCGTGAAGAGACACCGGCAAAGAAAGTGGAAGGCAATAAAATTGTTACCGTCAGTTCTTCACTGTTGAAGAAAGGAGATGTGTTTGTTTGTGAGGCCGGAGACGTAATTCCTTCCGATGGTGAGATTATTGAAGGCTTGGCTTCTATTGATGAAAGTGCTATCACCGGCGAGTCTGCTCCGGTTATTCGTGAGGCAGGTGGCGACAAGAGTTCCGTAACGGGTGGCACGAAGGTATTGTCCGATCATATAAAAGTACTGGTGACTACTCAACCGGGAGAAAGTTTCCTTGATAAGATGATTGCATTGGTGGAAGGTGCTTCCCGTCAGAAAACCCCGAATGAGATTGCGTTGACTATTCTGCTGGCAGGTTTTACGCTTGTTTTCGTCATAGTGTGTGTTACCTTGAAACCGTTTGCCGACTATAGTCATACGGTCATCACCATTGCTTCGCTTATTTCTTTATTTGTGTGTCTGATTCCGACAACTATCGGTGGACTTCTCTCTGCCATCGGTATTGCCGGTATGGACCGCGCGCTCCGTGCCAACGTGATTACTAAATCCGGTAAAGCAGTAGAGACTGCTGGTGATATTGATACGTTGTTGCTGGATAAAACGGGTACTATCACCATCGGTAACCGTAAAGCAACTCATTTCCATACGGCTCCGGGTGTCAATTTGCACGATTTTGTAGAGACTTGTCTATTGTCTTCCTTGTCCGATGAAACGCCGGAAGGTAAGTCTATCGTAGAACTGGGACGCGAGTCGGGCATCCGTATGCGTAACCTGAATACAACGGGAGCACGAATGATTAAGTTTACGGCTGAAACCAAATGTTCGGGAGTAGACCTGGCAGATGGAACTCAAATTCGTAAAGGTGCTTTCGACGCTATCCGTAAGATGGTGGAAGGTGCAGGAAATGAATTCCCAAAAGAAGTGGAAGAGGTCATCTCTTCTATCTCCAGTAATGGTGGTACGCCGTTGGTAGTATGTGTAAACAAGAAAGTGACCGGTGTCATTGAGTTGCAGGATATTATCAAACCGGGTATTCAGGAACGTTTCGAACGTCTGCGTAAGATGGGAGTGAAGACGGTCATGGTGACAGGAGATAACCCATTAACTGCAAAATATATTGCCGAAAAAGCCGGTGTGGATGATTTTATCGCTGAAGCTAAACCGGAAGATAAGATGGAATATATCAAGAAGGAACAGCAGGCTGGTAAATTGGTTGCAATGATGGGAGACGGAACGAACGATGCTCCTGCTCTGGCACAAGCCAATGTAGGTGTAGCCATGAATAGTGGTACACAGGCTGCGAAGGAAGCCGGTAATATGGTCGATCTGGATAACGATCCGACGAAACTGATCGAGATTGTGGAAATCGGTAAACAATTGCTGATGACACGCGGCACTCTGACCACTTTCTCTATCGCCAATGACGTAGCGAAGTATTTTGCGATCGTTCCGGCCTTGTTTATGATTGCTATTCCTGAACTGGCAGCTCTGAATATCATGCATCTGCATAGTCCTGAAAGCGCCATTCTTTCAGCGGTCATTTTTAATGCGATTATTATTCCGATTCTGATTCCGCTGGCTTTGCGTGGCGTGCAATACAAACCGATAGGTGCAAGTGCTTTACTTCGCCGTAATCTGTTGATCTATGGTTTGGGTGGTGTGATTGTTCCTTTTGTGGGAATCAAGTTGATAGATTTATTGGTAGGTTTATTCTTTTAATTAAAAAACAATAGCAATGAAAACTTTATTGAAGTCATTAAAAATAACACTTGCTTTTTGTGTCTTTTTCTCCGTGTTCTATATCCTTATCTTGTGGTTGTTTGCGCAGGTTGCAGGTCCTAATAAGGGAAATGCCGAGGTAGCTACGCTGGATGGGAAAGTAGTGGGAGCAGCTAATGTGGGCCAGATGTTTACAAAAGATATTTATTTCTGGGGACGCCCGTCTTCTGCCGGTGACGGATATGATGCTACGAGTTCTGCAGGTAGTAATAAAGGTCCTACGAATCAGGAATATCTGGATGAAGTGAAAGCGCGTATTGATACTTTCCTTGTACATCATCCTTATTTAGACCGTGCGGATGTGCCTGCCGAAATGGTTACAGCCAGTGCTTCGGGGCTAGATCCTGATATTACTCCCCAATGTGCATACGTACAAGTGAAGAGAGTGGCACAAGCACGCGGATTAACAGAAGAACAAGTAAGAGCGATTGTTGATAAAAGCATCGAAAAACCGTTCCTGGGATTGTTGGGAACAGAAAAGGTGAATGTGCTGAAATTGAATATAGCTCTTGAAGAAAGTAATAAGTAGATGAAGATCAGGAGCAGCGTTCCTGTCCGAATCGTTTGGGTGATACCAGCGGTTCAAATAAACAGGGGGGGATGGGGCGCTGCTTTTTTACAGGAACATAAAATAGAATTAGATAAGAAGTATGAAAAGTTTTTTTAGTAAAAAGAGTATTTTAGGAACAATGGCTGTAGCGGCCGTATGTATGTTGGGAACTGGCAATGCACAAGCACAAGAGTTTACTATACAAGGTGATTTGGTAAGTTCGTATGTATGGCGTGGTATTTATCAGGGGGGGGCCGCTTCTTTTCAACCGACTTTGGGAGTTAGCGTAGGTAATTTCTCACTTACTGCATGGGGATCAACCAGTTTGAGTGAGAGTAATAAAGAAATTGACCTCACTGCAGCTTATAAGTTTGGTGAAGCAGGACCGACACTTTCAGTAGCCAGTCTTTGGTGGAACGGACAAGCTGATGTAGCTAATGGAGAACTAACAAATGATTATTTCCATTTTAAGAGTGGCGACACCGGACATCATTTTGAAGCAGGATTAGCTTATACGCTTCCTGTTGAAAAATTTCCGTTGTCTATTGCATGGTATACCATGTTTGCCGGTGCTGACAGAAAGATGACTGACAAGGGGGAAGAAAAACAGGCATATTCTTCTTACGTAGAATTGAATTATCCGTTCAGCGTAAAAGGGGTAGACTTGAATGCTACCTGTGGAGTGGTTCCTTATGAAACTCCGCAGTATAATGTGAATGGTTTTGCAGTGACGAACCTTGCTTTGAAAGCAACGAAAGCTATCAATTTTAATGATAAGTTTTCATTGCCTATATTTGTGCAAGCTATATGGAATCCGCGTTTGGAGGATGCCCATCTAGTATTTGGCGTAACTTTAAGGCCATAAAATAAACTCATGAATTTTTGTGAACCCGTGGTGATCGTGATGATTGCTACGGGTTAGGATGTTTAAAATAACAGAGCAACATAATGGATGATAGAGAACAAAGTGTACAGCATTTTCTGGATCTGATAAAGAGATCTCAGCGAGGTAAGTTTAAGGTCTATATCGGTATGATAGCCGGTGTGGGAAAGTCATATCGTATGCTTCAGGAGGCACATGAACTGTTGGAAAATGGTGTGGACGTGAAAATCGGCTATATCGAGACTCATGGACGTGTCGGGACGGAAGGGATGCTACAAGGACTTCCTGTCATTCCGCGACGTAAAATCTTCTATAAGGGAAAGGAATTGGAAGAAATGGATTTAGATTCTATTATTCGCCTTCATCCCGAAATTGTGATAGTGGATGAATTGGCACATACCAATGTGGAAGGAAGTCTGAATGAGAAACGTTGGCAAGATGTAATGACATTGTTGGATGAAGGAATCAATGTGATTTCGGCAATCAATATTCAGCACATCGAAAGCGTGAATGAAGAAGTGCAGGAGATTACGGGGATTGAAGTGAAAGAACGAGTGCCCGACAGTGTGCTTCAGGAAGCGGATGAGGTGGTGAATATTGACTTGACGGCAGAAGAACTGATTGCCCGTTTGAAAGCGGGAAAGATCTATCGTCCGGAAAAGATTCAGACAGCATTGGATAATTTCTTTAGAACCGAGAATATTCTTCAATTGCGTGAGTTGGCTCTGAAGGAAGTGGCGTTGCGGGTAGAAAAAAAGGTGGAGAATGAAGTGATGATGGGAGTAGCCGTCGGACTTCGGCATGAGAAGTTTATGGCTTGTATCAGTAGTCACGAGAAAACACCCCGGCGAATTATCAGAAAGGCGGCAAAGTTGGCAACCCGGTATAATACTACTTTTATAGCTTTGTATGTTCAGACTCCGAGAGAGAGTATGGATCGAATTGATTTGGCCAGTCAACGGTATTTGTTGAATCATTTTAAACTGGTGGCGGAACTTGGGGGAGAAGTTGTCCAGGTACAGTCGAAAGACATTTTGGGGAGCATCGTCAAGGTTTGTAAAGAGAAACAGATATCGACAGTGTGTATGGGAACTCCTAATTTGAGGTTGCCGTACGCAATTTGTTCTATACTGGGATATAGAAAGTTTTTAAATAATTTGTCGCAAGCTAATGTAGATTTGATTATACTTGCATAATATTAATCGTATGAACGTTATGAATATTAAAACGAAACTGATTCTTGGCATTGGGATGTTGGCAGGAATGATTATTTTGTTGGTAACACTTTCAGTAGTGAATCTTCAAACTCTGACTGCGACAGAGCCTGATAGTCCTGCTGCTATGCCTGCCTTGGAACGTGCATTGCTATGGATCTCCATAACAGGGGGAATCTGTATCTTGACCGGACTGATATTGCTTTATTGGTTGCCTCGTTCTATCAGCAAGCCGATTAAGGAGCTGAAAGAAGGAATTCTTGAAATAGCCAATCATAACTATGAGAAGCGTCTCGACATGAGTGACAATGAAGAGTTCCGTGAAGTGGCTGACAGTTTCAACCGGATGGCGGAGCGTTTGACTGAATATCGTGCCAGTACTTTGTCGGATATTCTTTCTGCTAAAAAGTTTATAGAAGCTATTGTTAACAGTATTAACGACCCGATTATCGGTCTGAATACAGAACGTGAGGTTTTGTTTATCAATGATGAAGCCTTAAGTATTCTGAATATGAAACGGGAGAATGTGATTCGTAAATCGGCAGAGGAACTTTCTTTGAAGAATGACCTGCTCCGCCGACTAATTCGTGAGTTGGTGACGCCAAGCGATCAGAAAGAGGCTTTAAAAATTTATGCGGATAATAAGGAAAGTTATTTTAAGGTCTCTTATGTCCCGATTATTAATACGGAGGCTGAAAAAGGGGAACCTCACAAACTGGGTGATGTCATTTTACTTAAGAATATCACGGAATTCAAAGAACTGGATTCTGCCAAGACTACATTTATTTCAACGATCTCTCATGAATTGAAAACTCCGATTGCTGCTATTATGATGAGTCTACAACTGCTTGAGGATAAGCGTGTCGGTGCACTGAATGATGAGCAGGAACAGCTTTCAAAGAGTATCAAGGAGAATAGCGAACGTTTGTTAAGCATCACCGGAGAATTGCTTAACATGACGCAGGTGGAAGCTGGTAAATTACAGTTGATGCCGAAGATCACCAAACCGATTGAACTGATCGAGTACGCGATCAAAGCTAATCAGGTGCAAGCGGATAAGTTTAATATTCAGATAGAAGTGGAGTATCCGGAAGAGAAAATCGGTAAGCTTTTTGTCGACAGTGAGAAGATTGCCTGGGTGTTGACGAATCTGTTAAGTAATGCTATTCGCTATTCAAAAGAAAACGGGCGTGTGGTTATCGGTGCCAGGCAGGATGAAAACTGGATCGAATTGTATGTTCAGGACTTTGGCAAAGGCATTGATCCACGTTATCACAAAAGTATCTTCGACCGCTATTTCCGTGTACCCGGAACGAAAGTGCAAGGCAGTGGTTTGGGATTATCTATTTCCAAGGATTTTGTGGAAGCTCATGGCGGTATGCTGACGGTAGAGAGCGAATTGGGTAAGGGGAGTCGGTTTGTGATGCGGTTGAAGGCATAGTTTTGAAGGAGTCTATGAAAGAATTAGACTTCCGACAGGCATGAAATCTGCTTGCCGGAAGTTTCTCTGTTCTCTCTTTTTATCGTTTTCTTCTCCTCCAGCATATCCAAATACCACACAGACCAATAATAAATGGGATGCCATAGCAATAGATAATTTTGATAGTAGATAGATCCATAGGAGTCAGGCTGATATCTTTGTCGAGATAAGGGGCTCTGGAAGAAGATACCGGAAATTTATTATAGCATAGCCAACGGAATGAACCGGGAATCATATTGAAGTTGAATGAATAGATACCCGGTCTTGAGCTTTTTTGTAGTTCGGCATTGCTGAAACAGTCTGCATCCCCCAACACAATGATCCGTTGTTTTTTATCTTTGGCTTTAATCTTGCGGGTTAACGCTATTGCCGTGGGATAGGCTCCTAACTTTTCACCTTGAAGAGAGTCTAATGAAAGGGAGTCATTCAAAAAATCTTTTGTTTGATACTCAATCCATGTCTGTTGGGCGTTGCTTTGCAATAAAACTATTGGATGGAATTTTGTTGTATCGACAACTTCCAGAGCAACAGCCGATGGCATGGTGACTGCACTATGCTTCTGCCTGTCAACCATACGTTTATAGAAGCCTCCTATACTGTCGGCGGCTATCTGGGTAGCTTTCGCGAGAACGAGGTCTCCGGGATTAACATCAGAAGGTTGTGCAATGATTCCCGGCAACAGTTTTAAACCGACTTTCCGGAGTAAAGGATTCATTACTTCCTGACGTCCGACGTCGCCCATAATCATCATATTACCTCCGCGTTCAAGAAAACGGTCTATGATTTCTTGTTCTTTGGAACTCATGGAAGAACGCATTTCAGCAATAAGTAATATATTGATATTACTTGGTATATCATTCATATCCTTTAGATTCAGTTCCACCAAATCAAAACCTTGATTAATCATGGAATAACGAAAGCGTCCATGTGTGGCGAAAAGTGAGTAATCCTGATCTCCCTTTTTAGTGGTGGAACGTTCCTGATGTCCTGTGATGGCGCCTACCTTCACAGGAGTAACAAGCATTTTCTTCAATGCTGCGGAGATTTCTGTTTCAGAAGGGTGATATTCCATATCGTCGAACAAACGAAGGCGGGCTTGTTCACCGGAGCCACGTTCAACAACCCGCACAAATCGATAATTTTCTTTAGCCAAGTCTATTTTTTCTTTCAGTTCTTCGGCGCTTTTAAGCTTTTTAGGATTGAAGTTCTTCTTCTTGGCAACTTCATAAGCTATCTCACGAATGTTTTTATTCGGATATTGGCGATAAAGGGTGCTGTCTTTCGGTGTAGAGTAATAGTAAACATACTCCATTTTTATCTCTGGTTTGAAACGTGTGTACATTTTGAAGCGTGCCATATCCTCTTTTTGCTCTCTTGGAGAAGCGACATCAAATTCTTTATCGAAAATATTGACGTAAGTTGTGATCGTCATAGGTCCGGACAATTGCTCCATTACTTTCTGGCTTTCTTCTGAAAGTGTACGTTGTTTGCTGCGGGTAGCATCATAAAAGCCCATCATTGCCGGACGGGAACTGACAAAGCCGATAACTATAATGGTACATACAGCTAAGGCATAGCGCATTGTTTTTGAAAAGAGTGAGCGACGTGTTTTTTCATTATTCAGTTTAATGACCGATAGCCAGAGGAATAATAAAATTACGGCAAGGAAATAGATAACGTCATCGCTACATATCAATCCTCCAACTATCTCACTGGCACGTCCTTTAATGGATAGCCAATAAGTAATTTCTCTAAAGAATATGGACTCCTGTCCAATTCCTCCCACATAATTGAGAAATGCTAATGCGGAAAGGGTGGCAACAGCTGCCACAACCTGGTAAGATGTGAGTGTGGTCATAAAGAGACCGATAGAACAATAGGTCAGTATCAACAGAAACATGGATAACAATCCCGCCAAGATAAGTGTAATATCGACATGCGGCACGGAGATAAACATTACGATTGTCGGTAGGGCAAGGATGATGACAAAGATTAGGGCAAATACCACCATTGAAACAAACTTGCCGGTAATGATTTGAACACTGCTTACCGGTGATGAATAAAGTAGTTTGATAGAGCCTGATGAATATTCACGACTCATCAAATTCATGGTTAATAAAGGAATATACAGATAAATGGTTTCTTGTATTACTTCATATATTCCTTTGAGACCAAGGACAAAACCGGCTGTGACGCTAAAAGTGATCGTGTTGCCCAATGCTTTTATTTTTACTATTTCCGTCAGGATATTCATAAAGTCGAATCCTACCTGGCATGTAAATGCGACCAGCAGCAACCATGCGACCGGTGAGTAAAAGAGTACCGCTAGTTCGGTACGGGCTATTCTAAGTATAAGTCTTAAGTTCATCTTTTTCTCTTATTAATTTCTTCTGCGGAAAAACCAGATGCCAACTCCTATAAGTAAGAGGATAGCTGGTATAATGATTATGAAAATAGTTTTCATTGTACCAATATCTTTCACTCCGATCGAAAGTTTATTGTCGGTACAATGGGGACGGCGTATGTCGATTGGAAATTCTCCTCCGGAAAGCCAGCGGAAGCTTTCGATAATCAGATTAAAGTTTCCTGATCTATATCCTTCGCGTGAAAGAGTCAGTTCGGTGTTGCTTATGCAATCCGCATCACCAGAGATGATAATACGCTGCTCTTTATCTTTCAGTTGGCGTGAAAGGGCATAGGCTGTGATATAGGTTTGTTCTTTCTCTCCTGCCGAAGCATTACATTCTACTGGTGATTCCTGTAAATCTGTTTGTTCTTTTTCAATCCATACACCTTTGGCATTTGTTTCAAGAATCGGAGTATATTGGAAGCCGTAATCGTTGTCGGAGCATGTAAGGGCTACACATCCGGGCATAGAGACACGTAAATCATATTTGGGAAAATCATCTTTGAATCCGAATGTAAGTTTTCCCGATTCACGGGTTGCCTTGGCTAGAATCAGATTAGGAGAGAAATCAGCGGAAGATTGTGCCAGTTGGTATTCTTCCATCTTGATACCGAGTTTGCTTAAAAAAGGATTCATAACTTCTTGTCTGCCTGTATCGGTGAGAATAAACAAATTACCTCCACGAGCCAGGTAAGTTTCCAGTTGATTTTTCCCTTTTTCAGTAAGCGGAGTTCTCATTTCTGCAAGAACCACAATATTGATTAGGGAAGGAATGGTGTCTCCGTGAGAAATATCGATCTCGCATACATCAAAGCCTTGATTGATTAAGGCGGCTCTAGAATATTTCTCAATGGAGAAGTTGCTATAATCGCGGTCACCGGATTTGGACACCTCACGTTCACCGTCTCCTTTGATAAAGGCAACAGTGGGAGGAGTTGAAATCATCTTTTTGATGGCTGCTGTAATTTCCGCTTCGGATGGCGTTGCATCCATATCTTCAAAATCACGGATGAAGGTACGTTTTCCATCTTGCGTTTCCATAATGCGAACAAATGTATTTTGTTCTTCACGCAGGTCGATGATTTGGCGGATTTCTGCCGGAGATTTGAATAAATGAGGATTCAAGTTATAAATCATGGTCATATAATCACGCATCTCATCTACTGTTTTGCCTTGAAACTTAGGATTATTTGCAACGCCGTTGGGGGCGAAATCATAATAATAGACATATTTCACTTGCAGGTCCGGTTTAGCGAGACAATAAGGTTCGAAGATTGTTTCATTCGCTTTCTTCATGATAGGGAGGTAGCGATATGATTTGTTATCAAGTAGGTTAACATAATTGGTAATAGTTACCGGTCCTGTCAATTTTGCTAATACGTGTTGGCTATTTTCGGTAAGTGAGTTTAGTTTAGTGCGTGTTGTATCCCATACCTTAATCATTCCCGGACGTGAAGTGAAATAGCCAATTGCCATTGCTGCGACAAAAAATCCCAGATAGCTGATTGCTTGCCGGAAACGACTGATAGTGCGCCGGTCGGATGTAAGTTTGAAAGTGGTAAATGTCAGGAAAAGGGTTACTACGACCACGAAATAAATCACATCTTCACTCCGAATTACTCCATTCAGCATATCGATTGTTCTTCCGTTTATTGACAGCCAATAAGTCAGTTCGCGTATAAAATCGTATTCCTGGCCGATCTTTCCTACAAAATTCAGTATAGCTAATATAATAAGAGTCCCAACTGCTGCTACTACTTGATAAGTCGTGAGTGAGGACATAAAGAGCCCGATAGCGCAATAGGCGCATATTAATAAATAGAGTCCTAGAAGGGCGACTAGTACAGGAGCCCAATCAAAAGAAGGGATTACCAAACTGCCATAAATAGCACTGGCTATCGGGACAAGCATCAGACAGCAACCAAATCCGATGGCTGCAAGATATTTACCTAATACGATCTGACCACTGGTGACTGGGGATGAATATGCCAGTTTGATTGAACCCGATGCCGTTTCGCGACTGATGAGTCCCATTGTCAACAATGGAATATAGATGTATATGTTTGATACGACGGAGGACAAAAAGCCGTAACTACCTAAGAAGCAGATACCGCTCAAAGATACTTCCTTGCCGCCTGACAGATCATAGTCGGTCACTATATTCTCCATCAATGACGTAAAACTTGCTGTTGTCAGGAATGAGAAAACAATCAATATGAACCATGCAATCGGCGAATAGAATAAAATAGCCAGATCGGTTCGGGCAATACGTATTATAATCTTTAAATCCGTCATGTTAAATATTATTTTTAAGTTTTCCCGATAGTTGTGCAAAGATTATGTCAAGAGAGCAGCGTTCCATCGTGATTTCTTTCAGCCGCCATCCGTTTTGTATGCTTAATGCTACTACTCGTTCAGTTATGTTGTCATCGTCATCAAAGCGTATCCGGAATGTACCGGGATAGAGTTCTTCTATATTCAACACATGTTCTATCTTTGCTAGTTCTTCTATAGAAGGGGGAAGGGCAAATGTAACGGTGAAACTACTTGGAACCACATAGTTATCAAAGTCTTTCATACTACCTGAAAATACGACTTTACCATGTTCAATCATACGAATATCATTGCAGGTAGCTTGCACTTCCGACAAGATATGAGTGGAGAGTAGGACAGAATGATCTTCAGCAATTTCTTTAATCAGATTGCGTATTTCGACAATTTGATTGGGGTCGAGTCCGTTCGTAGGTTCGTCAAGTACTACAAATGGCGGATTATGTACAATAGCCTGTGCAATTCCTACCCTTTGTTGATACCCGCCTGAAAGATTTTTTATCAGCCGTTTGCTAAAATGGGCAATGGCGCAACGTTCTTTGGCTATTTCTACGGCTTTACGAATTTTAGATTTCTCCATTCTCCGCAATGTGGCACAGTGTATGAGGTATTCGTCGACAGTCAAGTCCGGATGGAGGGGTGGCTTTTGAGGTAAGAAACCAATATGTTTTTTGGCTTCAACCGGATTTTTTCGTAGATCGATGCCATTGATAAATACATCCCCTTCCGTTTGATTTAAAACTCCACAGATGATATTCATAGTGGTGGACTTACCTGCTCCATTAGACCCTAACAGCCCTAATATTCCTGTTTTCTCAATAGAAAAATTGATATCGCGAATGGCCCAATCTACACTATAACGATGAGATAAGTGTTTAACTTCGACAATAGGATTACTCATACTTTTTATTTTAAATGATTAATAGATTTCTTATTCATATTACCATGCAACTCCTCTTGAAATATCCATCCGGTTCGATTTGATCTTTCTGAATTTCCAGGAGAAATTTATGGTAAAATACCGCCCGAAGTTTTCTCGGTCAATATAACTGGTATAGTTATCTTTCATTTGGATAGCTATGAAATTCACATTTTATCTGACATCGGCCTATATTCGCGTATGCTTCCATCGTTTGTAGTACCTTCGTAGTTCGATTTCACTTTACCAAACCGATAAGCAAAATTTATGGTGAAAAACCGTCCATAATAATTTATCCACGTGTTTTGAATGTAGTTGGAATACATTTGGCTGTTGAAAGTCCGATGACTATTTAGTAGATCATATGCGGCAATACTAATGTCTCCTTTGCGATTTAACACTTTACAGCCTATGTTCAAGTTTAGGGTGTGATTGCGGTTAATCTCTTTATTGATTCCATAATCACGGCTGAAAATGAAATTATAATGACTACTTAGATAGAAGTATTTACATATTTGGCTTATATCAAATGTTGCTCCTGCCGTTTGATAGAATGTTTTACTTGTATAATTTTCAGTATTGATGCTATGTACATAATGAGTATTGGCACTGATTGTTATTTTTAATCTTTTAGTTAGATTACAGAGTAGAAAATGTTCGAGCGATGGATCATAGGTACGTGTTGTAGTCTTATTTTCTCCTATATAATATGGGTTATGTTCGTAGTTGAATCCGGTAGATAAGGCATATTTGGATTTTATACTACGTATAGGAGCCTGCCATATCAGTTTGCCTTTTATGTCCCAATATCCTTCTACGTTTTCAAAACTAATTAGAGAACTGTGTGCAGGTGCTGTGTATTGCAATCCCGGTAGATAAGTTTCGGCATTGTAATAGGTTGTCTTTGCAACAGGAGAGTGCTGGCGGATAGAGGCATTGATAATAACACCTATGGTGTGGTTATGTTTTCCTAACATACGATTGCAATTGAAGAGGAACGAATGTAGATATGATTGTTTTAAGTTGGGATTTCCACTGCGCAGCATGTAAGGATTGCTGTTATCTATTTGTGGGCGTAACTGCACTATGTTTGGTGCAAAATTATGCAGTCTGTAAGCGGCACTCCATGACTTTGTTATATCTGTATGCACAAAAGATATTGCTACTGTTGGAGAGATGAATGTTTTACGGTAGTTGTCCATTTCTTTTTCTTTCCGCTTAAGTGTAGTTTCCTTCAGTCCGGCTGAAATGTCACAACTTGTTTTTTGAAAGGGAAAAAAGTGAAATGAAACTTCCTGTTTTTGTGTCAGGTTATTTATTTTATAACTATATGTATTGGCTTCGTCTGTTTGTGGATTTGTGGGGCTCAACATATTCCAGGCGAATTGGTGTTTCCATCCGTTTTCGTATTTAACGGAATAGTCAAAAGATATTTGGGTGTCATTTTCTGGATTCAGTATATATATTAATTGCGCATTGCCGTTCCACTCCGTATTGCGGAGTTTTGATGGAATAGTCAGATAAGTTTGTGTTGTCGAACTTTCTAATGTGTCTATCCGTAATGAATGATTTTTGCCTTTATTTATATCTACTGAACTTTCTAATGTATATCCGATTCTGTCGGTAATACTGTTGACATAACTGACATCTTCCTTCACATGAAAATTCTTGTTTAGATTATCGTAATGCATCAGGCTTTTCGATGTTTGAAGATTGTTTTCTTCATTATAGATGTAAAGCGATTGCCAATCTTTGTTGTTGTGATATGTTATAAGCTGGTTCCAACGGAATTCTCCCCATTTGTCATTTGAATTGGAGAAAGAAAATTCGGAATAGTGATTTTGTTTTCTGTCACTGTTGCTATTTTGTTCTTCATAAAGGCGCTGCTGATAATTGTTGCCAGGAAAATAATGTTGTTCGGATCGTGTATTTGTATTATCGCGATTATATCCGAAAGTGTAAAATGCTCTAAATGTACCGTATGTTCCATTTTCTGTGTCCCATGAGCGTTCCGTAGCCAGATCTGCATAAGTCGTTTCGTTGTAAGTACTACCAGGATCGGAAATGGAAAGAACATTTTTGATATTATTTGATTTTCGGTTGATATTATTGTGAAATACATTACTTGTGAGTAAAAATTTCTCGGAGAAAAAGTTAGTGGTGAGTCCGAGCCCTTTACGGAACTTTCCTCTGTCGTTCTTTGAGTCCATGTTGCTGCCTGTACTAGCCAATAGGTGTGCTTTCCATGAGCTGATGAGTTTGCTTTTGGTTTCTATGTTGAGCACTCTGGTGAGATCCCCTCTGTACATTAGTTTTTTTGTTTTCGTATTTTCATATTCATCATAAGCCTTGATTTTTAATACATCTGTTGCAGAAAGATTCTTTAGTGCTGCCATTGGGTCACTTCCGAATATTAGTCTGCCGTCTATATAAGTTTTGGTTACTTGTTTTCCCATGATTTTGACGGAATGGTCGTCAGTCTCTGTTCCGGGAAGTTGCTCGACTATATTCATAGCGACATCCCCTTCTTGTATGTTGACTGCCTTCGGGTTGAATATTAGCGTGTCGCCATTTTGGGTCACAATGGGGATTCTGCCCTTGATGGTGACTTCCTCCAGTTGGATGGATTCATCCAAAATTTCTATGTAAAGATTAGAATTCTTTCCAGCTATTATATTTAATTCTTTTTCAACTTTCCGACACCCTATTGCAGTGATAATGAGTTTTGCTTTTCCTGTTTTTATGGGTTTGAAACGGAATACTCCATTTATGCTTGTTGTTTTCAGTGTGTCTTTTGCATAGATCAAAAAGATATTGGCACCGTCTAATGAACCATTAGACCCATTTTCTTGTTTGTGTATAATAAATCCCGATAGCTCATTTGTTTTATCTTGAGCATTTATCGGTAAAGTAATGTATAACAATAAAAAAATAGAAATAAATTTTTTCATATTGCGAAAGCTTATCACTATCAATCAGTTCCTGATGAAAAGCAGTGTGCATACACCCATATGGCATATACACACTGTAATAGATCGGAAGAGCACACGTCTGAACTCCAGTC
>ENA-OVGM01001617-OVGM01001617.1-human-gut-metagenome-genome-assembly--contig:-NODE-1617-length-17583-cov-3.955557_pt1 | contig 17583 bp, 16 predicted proteins | sample MGYA00237773_ERZ505425 | MGnify/ENA primary metagenome ERZ505425 (study PRJEB26158, sample SAMN06016407) | human gut metagenome | biome: human gut; feature: ankylosing spondylitis patient; material... | reverse complement strand
ATATACTTGCGAAGCTTCGCAAAGAGGTAAAAAAGGCAGATAAAATTTATCTGGCAACTGACCCTGATCGCGAAGGCGAAGCTATTGGCTGGCATTTAGCGCATATCCTTGGTGTTGATCCGGAAGCAAACTGTCGGATTGAGTTTCATGAAATCACTTCTGGTGCCATAAAAGATGCTTTGAAGAATCCGCGCCCGATTGATTTGGATAAAGTTGATGCTCAACAGGCACGTCGTATTATTGATCGTATCGTAGGCTATCAGCTTAGTCCTTTGTTATGGCGTAAAATAAGAAAAGGCTTGAGTGCCGGACGTGTACAATCGGTAGCAGTAAAAATCATTGCTGACCGTGAAAAAGAAATCGCTGATTTCATTCCTAAAGAATATTGGACTTTGAATGCTAAACTGCGTGAAAAAGCTAAAGCTCCTATTTTTGAAGCAGAGGTTATCAAACATCTGGGCAAAAAACTGGAAATACATACTGCTGAGGAAGCGGCTATTGTAGAAAAAGCTTTGGCTAAAGCTGCTTATATCATTGAAGAAGCAACAAAAAAAGAGCGTAAACGTAATCCGCTGCCTCCGTTTACTACCAGCAGCCTGCAGCAGGAGGCTGTTAAACGTCTGAATTTTACTACCAAAAAGACGATGATGGTAGCTCAACAGCTGTACGAAGGTGTTGCTGTGGGCAAAGAAGGTTCTGTCGGTTTGATTACTTATATGAGAACCGACTCAGTACGTATTGCTGATGTTGCTGCTGCTGATATCCGCAGTTATATTGAAAGTGAGTTTGGCAAAGAATTCAGGCCTTCACATGCAAACAGCTATTCAAGTAAAAAAAATGCCCAGGACGCACATGAGGCGATCCGCCCCACAAGTGTACATCGTACACCGCTGGAAATGGCAAAACATCTGAATAAAGATCAGCTTAAGCTCTATTCTTTGATTTGGAACCGTGCTGTTGCAAGTCAGATGGCATCGGCTGTTTTTGATGTTACTACTTTGCTGATCGGCGCCGGCGATTACCAATTGCGTGCAACGGGCTCTGTTTTGAAGTTTGAAGGCTTTTTAAAGCTAAGCGATAAAAAAGACCTGCTCGAGGATAAGGATAAAACCGTTCCTTATCTGGAGGCTAAAACGCCTGTAGAATTATATAAACTTTTACCGGCTGAACAGCACTTCACCGAACCACCGGCGCACTTTACTGAGGCGACCCTGGTAAAAGAGCTGGAAGACAAAGGTATTGGACGGCCGAGTACTTATTCGCCTACTATCCAGACTATTCTGGACCGCGGTTATATTGCTAAGGAAGGCAAAAAACTGATGATTACCGAGCTGGGGCTCATGATCGTCGATATGCTGACTAATTATTTCAAAGATATTATTGATATTCCTTTTTCTGCTGAATTAGAAACAGAGCTTGATGAGATTGCTGAGCATAAAGCTGATAAGACTAAAATACTGGAAAAATTCTATGTGCCGTTTTCAAAATTGATGGAAAAAGCCGACAAAGAAATTGAGGCAGTAGAAGCTCCTGTAGAAGTCAGTGATGTGAAATGCGAAAAATGCGGACGTATGATGGTAATAAAGCAGGGGCGTTTTGGTAAGTTCCTGGCATGTCCCGGTTTTCCGGAATGCCGCAACACGAAGCCGATTCTGCATAAGATCGGTGTTAAGTGCCCTGAATGCGGCGGTGAAGTTATCGAGCGCAAGACAAAAACGCGCCGTATTTTTTATGGCTGTGCCAATTATCCGGAATGTAAATTTACATCATGGGACAGGCCAACAGAAGAAAAATGTCCGAAATGCGGTAAAGTGATGCTGGAACGAATTGAAAAGAACGGCAATAAGAAACTGTACTGTTCTAATGAAACCTGTGAAAATGGCTTGCATATAAAAAAAGGAAAGGCAGGACGCAAAAGTGCTAAAAGCAAATAAACCGATTCATGTTATCGGCGCAGGTTTAGCCGGCTGTGAAGCAGCATATCAAATAATTAGATATGGCATTCCTGTAATTTTGCATGAAATGCGTCCGGTAAAGTCTGACGAAGCGCATAAAACTGCAGACTTTGCGGAACTTGTTTGCAGCAATTCTCTGCGTGCCAATAATTTGGAAAATGCTGTCGGTCTTCTTAAAGAAGAGATGCGCCGCCTTGATTCTCTGATCATGCAGCAGGCTGATAAACATCAGATTCCAGCCGGCGGAGCCTTAGCTGTCGACAGGGAAGGTTTTGCTCAGGGAATTACGGAAATTATTAAAAATCACCCTTTAATTACTGTGGTTTATGAAGAAGTAACAGATTTGCAGCAGTTGGAAGGTTATGTTGTAGTTGCCAGCGGGCCTTTGACGTCAGCAGTATTGGCTGAAAATATCAAAAAGCTGGTAGAAGCAGATTATTTTCATTTTTTTGATGCCGCTGCGCCTATTGTGACCGCAGAGTCCTTGAATTATGAAAAAGTATATCGTGCCTCACGTTATGATAAAGGTGATGCAGATTATTTGAATTGCCCGTTTGAAACCAAAGAAGAATATCTGGCGTTTTGGGAAGCTTTACGAACAGCAGAGCTGGCTCCGGTCAAAGAATTTGAAAAAGAAGTTTTTTTTGAAGCCTGTATGCCTATTGAAGAAATGGCTCGCCGCGGTGAAGATACCATGCGCTTCGGTCCACTAAAGCCTGTTGGACTGGTAGATCAGAGAACTGGTAAACAGGCCTACGCCGTGGTCCAGCTGCGTCAGGATAATGCTGCTGCTTCGCTGTATAATCTGGTCGGATTTCAGACTCATTTAAAATGGCCTGAGCAAAAACGTGTTTTTGGTATGATTCCGGGGCTGGAAAATGCAGAATTTGTCCGGTATGGTGTAATGCACAAAAACTCTTATATCAATTCGCCTAAATTATTGAATGATAAGTTTAATTTTAAAGCGATGCCGAGATTTTACTTTGCCGGGCAAATGACAGGTGTAGAAGGCTATGTGGAATCGGCTGCTTCTGGTTTGATGGCTGGTATTCATACCGCTCGGGCTTATTTAGAGCTTCCCGATATTACCTTCCCTAAAGAAACAGCTCACGGTGCATTGGCACATTATATAAGCAATCCTGAAATCAGGGATTTTCAGCCGATGAATGTTAATTTTGGACTGCTGCCGTCTTTAGGTAAAAAGATACGTAATAAAAAAGAGAAAAACGCTCTGATTGCAGAGCGCTCATTGAATGCTTTGCAGGATGTACTGCAAATAATCAAGTAAGCTGTGATGAACTGGAAAGACAAACATAACTTGTTTTTTAAACTGCTGCGGCTGCACTTTGGTCTGGCACTGTATTCCATTGGTTTGACCCTTGGCATCCAGGCTAATATCGGCTTGGCGCCATGGGAAGCCTTTGGTATCGGTGTTTCCTATGTTACAGGATTGACCTATGGGACGATCAATGTTTTGAGTGGGCTTTTGATTTTAGTAGTGACAGTTGCTATGGGTGAGCGGTTTGGATTAGGTACGATTCTTAATGCTGTATTGATCGGTTTTGGTGTTGATGTTCTTCAGTACTATCATGCTGTACCTTTAATAGAAAATTATTGGCTGGGAATCATCGTAATGTTTTTAGGGCAGTTTTCCATCAGTCTGGGAACTTATTTTTATATCAGTGCCGGACTTGGCTCTGGTCCGCGCGATTCTTTGATGATCGGGTTAAAACGTCGGCTGCCGAAAGTTCCGATTGGTATGATCAGAGGCCTTATAGAAGGCAGTGTTTTGCTGGCTGGCTGGCTGCTGGGAGCGAAGGTTGGTTTAGGTACTATAATAGCTGCGTTTGGCATCAGTACTATTTTGCAGTTGACTTTTAATTGGCTGCACTTTGATGCAAAATCAGTTCAGCACGAAGGCATCTGGCAGACTTTAGGCATAAAAAATTAAAATATTAAGAGTAGCGGCACATTAAATTGGCCGCTATTTTTGTTTATATTCAGATTTTTACACATTTTTGTGTATTCAATAAAAAATTCAAAAAATTTAGTACTTGGTTATTGAAATAGCTTCCTGGTTTGTGATACTATAAGTCTACATAAGAAGAAGGGATTTATTATGGCAGAGTCAATATCGCAATATCCTATGGTTAATAAGTTTCTCAGGTATCAAAAAAAAGAAAAAAACGCGTCGCCGCTGACTGTTAAAAATTATGCCGCTGATATAAGTTTATTCAGTAATTTTTTAGCAGAACGGCTGGGGAAAGATTTTCAATGGCAGAAGATCGGAGTTTTGGATATTCGTGCCTATTTAGCGCTGCTCAATAAAGAAAAGTATGCGCGTACGACGATTGCCAGGCGGATTTCTTCGCTGCGTTCTTTTTATAAGTTTTTAATGCGAGAAAATTATGTGGAGCAAAATCCTTTTATTAAGGTAAGAACGCCAAAGCTGGAAAAAAGATTACCTGTATTTTTGGAAGAACTGGAAATCAATGAGATATTAACCTTACCGGATAAAGATACGCTGGGATTAAGAGATCAGGCGATATTAGAATTACTCTATGCCACAGGTTGCCGTGTTTCCGAATTGGTGGGACTTACGGTGACTAATATAGATCTTGGCAGCCAATATGTTTTGCTGCTGGGCAAAGGCAATAAAGAACGTATCGTACCGATAGGGCATACCTGCTGCCAGGCTGTACGGCAGTATTTGCAAGTTACACGCGGAGCTTTGATGGAAAAGAATAAAACAGAGGCGCATGACAAGGTTTTTGTTAATAGCAGGGGAGGTCCGCTGACGGATCGCAGTGTCCGTAGGATCTTAGATAAATATATAACCCAACTGGCTATGCAGAAAAAAGTCAGTCCTCACACGATCAGGCATACTTTTGCCACACATCTTTTAGATCATGGTGCTGATTTAAGGGCTGTTCAGGAATTGCTTGGACATGCTAATCTGTCCACAACGCAGATTTATACTCACATTACGACTGAACGTATTACTTCTGTATATCAGAAAAATCATCCGCGTGCTTAAAATTTGAGGGAGGGATCATCATGGAACTTTTGGAGAAAACAAGAAAAATCAACAAATTGCTGCAAAGAGGGGAAAAAGTAGAATATAACGCTATCGCACGTCTGCTGCGTGATGTTATTGGCGCTAACATTTATATCGTTGGGCGTAAGGGCGGCGTTAAAGGCAGCGCTCTTCAGGATGATTTCGAATGTGATATCATGCGCGAACAGGTTTTGGATGTCAAAAACTTCCCGCAAAAATATCTGGATTTTATTATGGACGCGAAAGAAACAGTTTCAAATATTGAACATAAAAATCAGGAATGTTCCTTTGTTAAAGGTACAAAATGCTTTTTTGATCAGAAAAAAACTACTATCGTGCCTATTTACGGTAATGGCGAACGTATTGGTACTTTGATCGTAGCTAAATATGATAAACCCTTCGACGATGAAGACCTGCTGTTGGCAGAATATGCTGCGACTGTTATCGGCGTTGAGATTCTGCACGAGCGCGCAGCTAAAGTAGAAGAAGAAGTGCGTAAGAAAGCAATGGTTCAGATTGCTTTTTCAACGCTTTCTTATTCCGAACTGGAAGCTATTGTCAATATTCTCGGCGAACTGAAAGGCATGGAAGGCTTGCTTGTAGCTTCTAAAATTGCTGATCGTGTCGGGATTACACGTTCTGTAATCGTTAATGCTCTGCGTAAATTCGAAAGTGCCGGTTTAATCGAAACGAAATCGCTTGGGATGAAGGGAACATATATACGGATTAAAAATGAGTTCCTGCTGGAAGAACTGCGTAAAAATAATTCTTAAATAAAAAATGACCGGATTGCTGTAATGTTGCAGTAAATCGGTCATTTTTAGTATCTTTTAAGGTTCCTAAACAAGATATTGTAAAAAAATTACAGAAACTACTTGATTTTGTGTAATCACTGTGCTAGTATAGTAAAAATATTTCAAAGAAGAAGGGAGTTTTATAATGCGTACAGACAAATTTGCAAAAGAAGGTTTAACTTTTGATGATGTGCTTTTGGTTCCGGCAGAATCTGATGTTTTGCCGCGTGATGTAGATGTTTCCACTTATTTGACTAAAAACATTAAATTGAATATTCCTCTGATCAGTTCTGGTATGGATACTGTTACAGAATCAAAAATGGCGATTGCCATTGCCCGTGAAGGCGGTTTAGGTGTTATCCACAAAAATTTAACGATTGAAGAACAGGCAGGAGAGGTTGCCAAAGTAAAGCGCAGCGAGCATGGTATTATCGTTGATCCTTTATTTCTGGCTCCTGATAATATTCTTGCAGATGCCGTAAAAATGATGGAGCATTATCATATTTCCGGTGTTCCTATTTGTGATCCTGATGGTAAGCTGCAGGGAATTATTACTAATCGTGACCTGCGTTTTGAAACTAATCTTAATAAACAGATTAAAGAATGTATGATTGGTGAAGGTTTGGTAACTGCTCCTGTTGGTACGAGTCTTGAAGAAGCTAAAAAATTACTGCGCGAACACCGTATTGAGAAATTGCCGTTGGTCGATAGCGAAGGTTATCTTAAAGGGCTGATCACAATCAGTGATATTGAAAAAGCTAAAATGTATCCTAATGCCTGCAAAGACAGTGATGGGCGTCTGCGTGTAGCCGCTGCTGTAGGCGTTGGTGCTGATATGATGGAACGAGCTTCCGCTTTAGTTAATGCTAAGGTAGATGTTATAGTTATTGATACTGCTCATGGACATTCGCACGGAGTCCTGAATTCAGTGCGTCAATTGCGCGAAGCTTTCCCGGAATTGAATATTATTGCCGGAAATGTAGCAACAGGCGCTGCAACTGAAGCATTAATCAAATGTGGCGTTGATGCCGTTAAAGTTGGCATCGGGCCAGGATCTATTTGTACGACCCGTGTTGTAGCCGGTATCGGCGTCCCGCAGATTACTGCTATCAATGATTGCGCATTAGTTGCACGTCAATATGGTATTCCTATTATTGCCGATGGCGGTATCAAATATTCCGGTGATATTGCTAAAGCTATCGCCGCAGGTGCCAATGTTGTTATGATTGGCGGTTTGTTAGCAGGAACTGAAGAGTCCCCTGGCGAAACTATTATTTATCAAGGCCGTTCTTATAAAGTATATCGTGGGATGGGCTCTTTAGGTGCTATGGAACGCGGTTCTAAAGACCGTTATTTCCAGGAGAACGCCGATAAATTGGTACCAGAAGGAATTGAAGGACGCGTACCTTTCAAAGGCCTGGCTGCAGAAACAATCTTCCAGTTGGTTGGTGGTTTGCGTGCAGGTATGGGCTACTGCGGTGCTAAGGATATCGAAGAAATGATTACAAAAACTCAATTTATTCGTATGACTGGCGCCGGTTTGAAAGAAAGCCATCCGCATGATGTCATCATTACGAAAGAAGCTCCTAACTACAGCCTGTAATAAAATTTAGAGGAGGTTTTTCGAGTATGGAAGATGCAGTTTTATTTTCACTTAAAGGTCAGGTTGCTATAATTACTATGAACAGACCGCATAGCTTGAATTCAATGAATGAAGCATTGATTGACGGGTTGCATGAAGCTCTGACAAAGGTAGAAAAAGACCCGGCAATAAAATGTGCTGTGCTGACAGGTAATGGAAAAGCTTTTTGTGCCGGCGGAGATCTGCCGTTTTTGGAGACTCTTGCAGATACTGCTGTAAAAAAGGCTTTCATTACCAAAGTAGGGCAAGTTGCAAAACGTATTACTACAATCGAGAAGCCAATTATTGCCATGGTCAATGGTGTTACCGCTGGTGCCGGTGTTAATCTGATGCTGGCCTGTGACCTTATTTATGCAGTAGATACAGCTAAATTTGCTCAAAGCTTTGCGAAAGTAGGGTTGATACCTGATTGTGGTGGTTTATATTTCCTGCCGAAAGCTGTCGGCGTTCATAAAGCTAAAGAGCTGATGTTTACAGCTGATTTGATTGATGCAGCAACTGCTGAAAAAATGGCGTTGGTAAATCATATCTTTCCTGCAGCAGAGCTTGAGGACGCGGTTATGCAAATGGCTGAACGACTTGCAGCTTCAGCACCTTTAGCGATAGGGCTCATCAAAAAATATCTGAATAATACTGCGATGACTTTAGACGAAGTGCTGGAAATGGAAGCAGTTGCCCAGCCTTTATGTATGGGCACGGACGATAGTGCAGAAGGAATAACTGCCTTTAAAGAAAAACGTACTCCTAAATTTACAGGTAAATAAGAATTCACAAAAAAGACGGAATCGCTGTCAGCGGTTCCGTTTTCTTTTCACGTAAAATACTGTATAATATTACTATTGACGATTATGGAGGTTTGTATGTTAGATTTTGATTTTTCATCAATGTTATATAGGATTCCGGCGCTTTTGATAGCTATCACTATCCACGAGTATGCACACGCGCAGACTGCGGAAGCCATGGGCGATCCTACACCGCGGTTCATGGGACGTTTAACTTTTAATCCTTTAGCACATCTTGACCCTATTGGTGCCTTGATGCTTATTGTGGCCGGTTTCGGCTGGGCTAAGCCTGTAGGTATCAATCCCAATAATTTCAGAAATCGCCGCGAAGGTATTTTAAAAGTTTCTTTTGCAGGCCCTGCGGCAAATTTGTTTTTATGCTTTCTTGCAGCATTGATTGTTGCTTTAATGACCAAATTTGGTGTTATGACCAAAGGCGTTTATTCGTTTTTACTTTGGACACAGCTTTATAATGTTTGGTTTGCTTTTTTTAATCTTATCCCAATCCCGCCTCTGGACGGTTCAAAGATTTTAGGAGAACTGCTGCCGCCGCGGACTGCTTATCAGTATGAAAATATGGTTGGCCAATATGGCTTTTATATCTTGCTGGCTTTGGTCTTTACCGGTATCGTTGGTATGATCATAAGGCCTTTGGCAAGCACGTATATGTCTTTGGTAAACAGTATTTTGGGGATAGTATTTTAATTAAAACGGCTTGTTGAATTATGATTAATGAAGGGACTTGATGTTGATGACTAAAGGTAGAATTTTCAGTGGAATGCAGCCATCTGGACGTTTTCACTTGGGTAATTATATGGGAGCGCTGGAGAATTGGGTTCGTTTGCAGCACGAATATGAATGTTTTTTCTCCATTGTTGATCTGCATGCGCTGACTTCGTCTTATAGCGATACTTCAAAATTACAGGAAAATGTTATGGAAATGGCGATTGACTGGCTCAGTGCTGGTCTTGACCCTGAAAAAAATGTCATTTTTGTACAATCTCATGTTAAAGAGCACGCTGAATTAGCGCTGCTTTTAGGTATGAGCACTCCGTTGTCGTGGCTGGAACGTGTGCCAACCTATAAGGATAAACTGCAGAATTGGTCTGCTCAGGGCAAGGATAATAATACCTATGGTTTTTTGGGATATCCTGTGCTTATGGCAGCGGATATCATGCTTTATAAAGCAACCTGTGTTCCTGTAGGTGAAGACCAGTCTGCTCATTTGGAGCTGACCCGGGAAATAGTACGCCGTTTTAACTATCTTTATAATAGAGAAGTGTTCCCCGAGCCACAGGCAGTATTTTCCAAAGCTAAGGTTTTACCGGGTATTGACGGCCGTAAAATGTCAAAATCCTATGGCAATACCATTCCTTTCGGCGCTGGACCGGAAGAAATGTGGGAACGTATACGTATGATGACTACTGACCCGCAGCGTATAAAAAAGACTGACCCGGGACATCCGGAAGTTTGTATTGTCTACGCTTTTCATAAGGTATTCAATCCTGAGGAATATGAAGAGATTGGGGCAAGATGCCGTGCCGGCGAGATTGGCTGTGTAGAATGTAAAAAACGTTTGGCAGAAAAGATGAATGCGTTGCTGGCAGATATCCATACTAAACGGGAAGAATTATCAAAGAAACCTGAATATATTAAAGAAGTACTTGATTATGGAGCACAGCGTGCCCGCAAGGAAGCTGAAAAAACTATGGCTGAAGTTAAGACCGCCATGAATGTGCTGTAATATATGGCTAACCTGTCAATCAAGGTTCAGGATTTTGAAGGTCCACTGGATCTGTTGATACATTTAATAGAAAAAGAAAAAATTGATATTTATGATATTCCTATTGTGGCAGTGACTGAGCAATATATTGAATATTTACAGGCAATGACGGAGTTTGATATTGAGATTGCCAGTGAATTTTTGCTGATGGCTGCCACGCTGCTGCAAATCAAATCGCGTATGCTTTTGCCAAAACAAACTGCTGAAGGCGAGGAAGATGAAACTGACCCTCGTCAACTGCTGGTGGAAATGCTGGTAGAATACAGACGTATTAAGGTCTGTGCCTCAAATCTAGCTGAACTAAAGCTTCAGGCAGAACGTTGCCGTTACCGACTGCCGCTTTTGTCTGGTTTTGTTGAACGCAGCTTGAAACAATATGAGGCAGAAGAGTTGATTAGTGCTATGCTGACCCTGCTTTCAGTGAAAACTGAGAATACGGCTTATATTGAGCGCCAGGAATTTAATGTACAGGATAAAATGAATGAGATTGTTCATATGCTTTCTCAACATCTCAACGGTGTAGAATTTGCCAAAGTATTTTCACGTACTGGTTCCCGCAGTGAGAAAGTCGCGTCTTTTTTAGCTGTTTTGGAACTTTTAAAGCTTGGTGTTGTAACTATCAACCAGACAGTGGCTTTTGCTCCAATCTATATATTCCTGCGACAGGGGGAACGATAAATGTTTCACGATTACTTAAGGGGTTCTTTAGAAGCTTTGTTGTTTGCTGCCGGTGAACCGTTATCTGTTGCCAAGGTATGGGAACTTTTATCGCTTTTAGAGCGGGATTATGAAGATGAAAAGCGCGGCCTGTATTTAAGAAAAGTGGCAGAAGGTTATCAATTATGTACAAAAGAACAGCATTATGAATTGATAAAACAGCTGGCGCGTTCTCAGGAAATGAAATTATCTAATGCCGCTATGGAAACATTGGCTATTATTGCTTTTAAACAGCCTGTTACCAGAAGTGAAATGGAAGCTATTCGCGGTGTTAAGGTCGACGGTGTCGTTAATACGCTTTTAGAATATGGATTGATTAGTGAGACCGGACGTAAGGATTCTATTGGTCATCCTATTTTGTATGGAACTACAGATAAATTTTTGATTACTTTTGGTCTGAATTCTTTAAAAGACTTACCGGAGTTTCCTGATATTTTGTCAGAGCATGAAAACGAACCGGAACAAATGTCACTAATGGCTGAATTTAATGAAGAGCTTAATAAAACAGAAGAAACAGAGGATTTATAATCTATGGAAGAACGTTTGCAGAAAGTTTTAGCTTCTGCTGGGGTAGCCTCCAGACGCGAAGCTGAAAAATATATTTTAGCCGGGCGTGTAAAGGTAAATGGTAAGATTGTTAAAGAATTAGGAACTAAAGTAGGAGAAAAAGCTTTTATTTTAGTTGATGGTAAACCGATTAAACGTGAGAAGAAAGCCTATTATTTATTTTATAAACCTCGCGGAGTTGTTACTACTATGACGGATCCGCAGGGGCGCAGAACTGTTGCTGATTTTGCCAAAGATTTTGATGATTTTCATGACTGGCAGAATCAACTTTTGTATGATTTTGCAAAAGCGGATACAACCGGAGTGATCTTTTCCCGGTAGGGCGTCTGGATATCGACACAGAAGGTCTGCTGCTTCTGACTAATGATGGCGATCTGGCCCAAAAACTCACTCATCCAAAACATGAAGTAAATAAAACATATAGAGTGACTGTTCCGGGACTGGTTCCGCAGGACAAGCTTGATCTGCTGAGGATCGGTGTAAAATTAGAGGATGGAATGACAGCGCCTGCTATTGTTACTCTGATTGGGTATGATAACGAAAAAAGTAATACAACTTTTGATATCGTTATTCATGAAGGCCGTAACCGTCAAGTGCGCAGAATGTGTGATTTTATTGGGTTTCCTGTAAGACAATTAAAACGTATAAAGTTAGGTAATCTGACACTGCAGGGATTAAAACGCGGCGGTTATAGAATTTTGAATGAAGACGAAATTAATGCTTTAATCAAGGCGGCTGCGATCAATGAATAAAGTTATCGTCGTAGGCGGAGGTGCAGCGGGTTTATTGGCAGCAGCAGCTGCTGCTGAACATGGGGCACAAGTAACAGTTTTGGAAAAGATGTTTAAACCTGGAAAGAAACTTTTAATTACAGGTAAAGGTCGTTGTAATATCACCAACGATTGTGACTTGCAGGAAATAATCAAAAATATTCCTGGAAACGGACGCTTTTTAAATAGTGCTCTACGTCAGTTTACTAATGAAGATGTTGTAAAACTTTTAAATGATAATGGTTTGGAAACTAAGGTTGAACGTGGTGGTCGGGTTTTCCCCGTAAGTGATCAGGCCAAAGATGTAGTAGATACATTGTTAAAAATTCTGCATGATTTAGGTGTAGAATTGGTTACTGATATTTGTGTGACTGAAGTTTTAACTGATACTGAAAAAGTTATCGGCGTCAAAACTAAAAGCGGTAAAGTATTTAAAGCAGATGCAGTTATTGTTGCAGCAGGCGGGGCGTCTTATCCAGGAACCGGATCTGACGGGAGTGGATTTAAACTTGCCGAAAAATTGGGACATGCGATAATACCACTTAAACCTTCGCTGGTACCACTAACTAGTGATTCACCTTATATTCCTGATTTGCAGGGGTTATCCCTGCGTAATGTACAGGCTACTGTTTATTCTTCAGGAAGTAAGGCTGCTTCGGAATTTGGAGAAATGTTATTTACGCATTTTGGTGTATCAGGTCCAATTATTTTATCACTCAGTAAAACAGTTGCAGCACTTTTAAAAGCTAATAAAACTAATATCGATTTGCTGATAGATTTAAAACCTGCTTTGACTTTTGAAAAGCTTGAAGCAAGAGTTCAGCGTGATTTTGAGCAATACAGCCGGAAGCAGCTGCTGAATGGGATGAAAGACCTTCTACCGCAGCGTCTGATCCCCGTAGTTTTAGATCAGGCTTATCTTGATGAAGAAAAGCCTGTCAATCAGATATCAAAAGAAGAACGTAAGCGTTTAGTAGAAGTGTTAAAAGGGTTATCAGTTTCGATTACGGGAACGAGGCCTTTAGCAGAGGCTATTGTAACAGCTGGGGGCGTATCCATAAAAGAAATAGAGCCTAAAACATTGCGTTCCAAGTTGTGGCAAGGATTGTATTTTGCAGGAGAAGTCATTGATATAGACGGTTATACTGGCGGCTATAATTTACAGGCGGCATTTTCAACAGGATATGCTGCAGGGACAGCGGCTGCATATCAATAAATAGGCAGGGTGGTAAATGATGGAGAAGAAATTAGTAGTTGCCATCGACGGTCCGGCAGGAGCAGGAAAAAGTACCATTGCTAAACTGGCGGCTGAAGAATTGGACTATATTTATATTGATACAGGTGCAATGTATCGTTCTGTAGCTTGGAAGTTTTTACAAAGTAAGCAGGATTTTTCACCTGAATTAGTAAGTAAACTTGCTGCTGAAATGACTATTACTTTTAAACAGGAAGCAAAATTGAACCGTGTTTTTGTTGATGGACTGGAAGTAACAGATGAAATCAGAACTCCGGAAGTAACAGAAATTGTTTCTAAAGTATCTGCTGTAGGAGCTGTACGCGAAGCTATGGTAGCTCAGCAGCGCCGCATGGGAGAAGCCGGTGGAGTAGTGATGGACGGGCGTGACATCGGAACAGTGGTATTTCCGCATGCTGATTTAAAGATTTTTTTGACGGCTTCTGCTGAGGAGCGGGCATCGCGGCGATACAAAGAAATGCTTGCCAAAGGAATGCAGGTTGATCTGAAGCAGCTGCAGTCTGATATTGAGGCTCGTGATAAGCAGGACTGTGAACGTAAAATTGCGCCGCTTTGTTGTGCAGAAGATGCGATTTTTTTGGATAGTTCTAATATGTCTATTCAGGAAGTTGCTTCTCAAATTTTAACTTTGGTGCAGGAGCATTAAGCTATGTTTTATTCAGTCTTAAAGATTATTTTAAGAATTTTATTCAAAATATTTTTGCGGCTGGAAGTAAAAGGTGCAGAAAATATTCCAGCGACAGGTCCTTTGGTAATTGCCAGCAATCATTTAAGTTTGCTGGATCCGCCTGTAATCGGTGTAGCATCTACAAGAAAAGTGCACTTTATGGCAAAACAGGAGTTGTTTGTACCTGTTTTGGGTGATATTTATAAACTTTTGGGCGCATTTCCTGTAAAACGTGGTGGGGCCGATAGAACAGCAATAAAACATGGTATTGACTTGATGCTGGATGGTGGTGTGTTAGCTATTTTCCCTGAAGGGACTCGCAGTAAAACAGGGGCGTTAGGTAAGGCTGAGCCAGGTGCTTTGATGATGGCAGGAAAAGCTAAAGCAGTCATTGTTCCAACATGCGTAAAAGGTACCGATATCAAACGGCAGGGGAAATTATGGCCGCAAGTAAACGTCAAATTTGGAAAACCTATTTTTTTCCCTCAGGATGTACCGATCAGCAAAGAACTGCTGCATGAACTTACAGAAGCTTTGATGCTGGAAATAAAACGCTTACAAGAAGCGGAGTGATAGTATGAAAATCAGAATTGCTGAATATTGCGGTTTTTGTTACGGCGTCAAACGTGCTGTAGATATGGCATATAAATTGGCTGAAGCAAATGAAGCATCTGGAACATTAGGCCCTTTGATACATAATCCGCAGCTTATCGAAGATTTAAATACCAAAGGAGTGCCTTGCCGTGAAAGCCTGGACGAATTTCAAGCTGGAGAAACTGTTGTTTTTCGCTCGCATGGAGTTGGCCCTGACGTTTACGAAGCTGCTCATGCAAAAAATCTGACTATTCTTGATGCAACCTGTCCAAATGTTAAAGCTGCACAGAAAAAAGGACAAGCTTTGGCTGAGGCTGGTTATTTACCTGTAATTATTGGTGAAAAAAATCATCCTGAAGTAAAAAGTATTGTACAATGGGCAGGAAAACATGCTATAGTTATAGAATGTATAAAAGATATAGGTAATGTACCTTTAGTAGATAAATATGGCGTTTTGATTCAAACTACCTTTGAATTGGCAAAGTTTGAAGAAATTCTGGCAGCACTTCAGAAGGAACGTTCCGGTGAATATAAAATAGAAAAAACTATTTGCCTGGCAACGTCTAAACGACAAAAGGCTGCTCTGAAGTTAGCTGATGAAGTAGACGCCTTTGTTGTAATAGGCGGCAGAAACAGTGCCAACACAAGACACTTGTATGAGCTTGTTGCAGAACACTGTAAGCGTGCTTACCATATCGAAACAGCCTCGGAATTAAACGAGGAGATGTTTAAAAACTGTCAAAATATAGGAATAACGGCAGGCGCATCAACGCCGGACCGTATAATTAAGGAGGCTATACGTGTAATGGAAAACATGGAATCTTTTGAAAGTATGCTGGAACAAAGCCTGGAGGACGCACATGTCTACCCTGGTAAGATTGTTAAAGCTACAGTCATCCAAATAGGCAAAGATGAGGTATATGTTGACTTCGGCTATATGAAAGAAGGCGCTATTGCTTTTTCACAATGGTCTAATGAAGCTCCGGAAATTTTGGCTCAAACTATTAAAATTGGTGATGAAGTGGAGGCCAAAGTTATTCCCGGTACTTCGAAAGACGATTTTATCCGTCTTTCGAAAATCAAAGCTGAACAGGATGCTGCATGGAATTATGTAGCAGATTTGGCAGAAGGTGAAAAACGCCGTGCTACTGTAAAAGTTCTGCGGATTATTAAAAACAAAATGAAAAATATTGTCGGCTTAGCTGTTGCAGTCGAAGGCGTTGAAGGTTTTATGCCTGCTTCTCATGTGGAATTACGCCGCGTAGAAGATTTTTCTGATTATATTGGTAAAGAATTGGAAGCGGAAGTTATTGAAGTTGATACGGCAAAAAAACGTTTAGTTGTTTCACGTCGTGATTTGCTTAGAAGTGAAAAAGAAGCAAAAGCCCAGGCTTGGCGTGATGCCAAAGAAGCCAGGATCCAAGCTGCTAAAGAAGCTCGTACTGCCGCAGAAGAAGCCGCTTATGCTTCTGTTGAAGAAGGACAGACAGTTACAGGCAAAGTTGTAAGAATTGCTGATTTTGGCTTGTTTGTTGAAGTTGGACAGGGGTTGGTCGGTTTAGTTCATAATACCGAGTTATCCTGGGATCGTAATGTAAAAGCAGAAGATGCTGCTAAAGTTGATGATGAAGTAACTGTACTTGTGAAAAAAATTGACCGTGAAAACAGACGCGTAGCTCTCAGTATAAAAGCTACTCAGGAAGATCCGTGGCTGACTGAAGCAGCTGCTTTTAAAGAAGGTATGGTTGTAGAAGGTACTGTAGAGAGGTTCCTGCCGTTTGGCGCTATCGTAAAACTTGCCGATAAAGTTGAAGGATTGGTCCATGTTTCTGAAATTGCTGAAACCCGTGTTGAAAAACCGGAAGACATTTTGGAAATCGGTCAAAATGTAAAAGTAAAAGTTATCAAAGTTGATTTGAAACATAAGAAGATCGGCTTAAGTATCGTTAAAGCTGTTAAAGAAGCAGAAAAAGCAGAATACAGCTCTTTTATCAATGACAAACCGGAGCTGACTCTTGATTTAAAAGAACAGCTGGAAGGTTTGAACAATTAATTAAACGGATGGTAGATATGTCGCGAGAGCAAAGAAAATTGGATCATATCAGATATGCATTGGAACTTGGAGATGGACCGCTTCCTAACGGTTTTACCGATATGCATTTTCTGCATAATTGCTTGCCTGAGCTTGCTCCTGCTGATATTGATATTACAACGACGCTGGGCGGTATTAAGCTCAGCGTTCCCTTTTTGATAAATGCGATAACCGGCGGTACGGATAATGTTATCGATATCAACCGCAAGCTTGCGCAAACAGCAAAGTCAGTTGGAGCAGCTATAGCGGTCGGTTCACAATATGGAGCTGTAAAAAGTAAAAGCAGCTATCGTAGTTTTAAAGTAGTACGCGAAGTTTATCCTAATGGAGTCGTTTTTGCTAACGTCAGCGCTCTGGCAACACCGGACGAAGCAGCTGAAGCTGTTAAAATGCTTGATGCTGATGCTTTGCAGGTTCATTTGAATCCTGCCCAGGAGCTTGTGATGCCGGAAGGAGACAGAAATTTTAAAGGTCTTTTCGATAATATGCGTCGCATTTTAGAACATAGCGAAGTCCCTGTTATTGTCAAGGAAACCGGTTGCGGTATGGCAGCAGAACAAATCAAACAGATGCTTGTTTTTGGCTTTACCTGGTTTGATATCGGTGGAGCGGGAGGCACGAATTTCCCTGCAATAGAAGCAAAACGGTTTACTTCACAAAAGTCTGTTTTAGCTGAGTGGGGTATAAACACCGCTAAAACTCTTACTGAGGCTTTTTCTGTTTGCGGCCGCAATGATATTATTATAGCCAGTGGAGGAATAAGGGATGGACTGACGGCTGCGAAAGCGTTTGCTTTAAGTGCTGATGTTGTGGGGATGTCAGGGAATATTCTGCGTTATATTATAGAAAAAGACATTGAAGAAGCTCAAAGGGCATTAACAGATATCATCAATGATTTAAAAATGGT
>ENA-OVGM01001589-OVGM01001589.1-human-gut-metagenome-genome-assembly--contig:-NODE-1589-length-17778-cov-4.000169_pt1 | contig 17778 bp, 16 predicted proteins | sample MGYA00237773_ERZ505425 | MGnify/ENA primary metagenome ERZ505425 (study PRJEB26158, sample SAMN06016407) | human gut metagenome | biome: human gut; feature: ankylosing spondylitis patient; material... | reverse complement strand
GTGCAAAGGAATGAATATTTATCGTTCCTCGCAAATATTTGATGAATTAAATGCACCTTTTTGCACATTTTTCACGGTTTTGTGCAGTAATTGGAGGGATTATGGGAAAAAATATCGCAGTTTTAGCGTCGGGAAGTGGTACGAATGCCGAGAATATCATCCGTTATTTCCGGGAAAAAGGTTCGGCACGTGTGGCTCTGGTTTTGACTAACCGGCAGAATGCGTTTGTTTTAGAGCGTGCCAAGGGGCTGGGAGTGCCTTGTGTCTGGTTTGCCAAGAGCGATTGGGAAAGTGGAGAGCTTGTTTTGTCGACGCTTCGAGAGCATGATATTGATTTTGTGGTATTGGCAGGATTCCTGGCACGTGTGCCGGACAATATTCTGCATGCTTATCCCAATAAAATGATAAATATACATCCTTCGTTGCTGCCCAAGTTCGGTGGAAAGGGAATGTACGGCGACCGTGTGCACGAGGCAGTGATTGCTTCCGGCGAAAAGGAAAGCGGTATTACCATCCATTATACGAATGAGCATTATGACGAAGGCGGCATTATCTGCCAGCAGAAATGCCCCGTATTGCCGGGCGATACGCCGGAGGAGCTGGCGCAACGCATCCACCGGCTGGAGTATGAATACTATCCGAAGGTGATAGAGGAGTTGGTGGAAGGCCTCTCTCCCAGTTATTTATAGAATCGGTTAAGGGAGAGGATGGCCTCGTTCAGCTTACGGTTGTCTATCTTGTAGTTTTCCAGGGGATTCAATGCACTGTCGCTGATTTCTATATATCCGGAAGGGTGTTTTTCCAGAATAGTATGATTTTCTACGATAAAGGCATAATTGAGATTGTCGCCCACGATATGCCAGTTCCGTGGACAAGTATCGGTTATTAAATGCCCCATACTGTAATCGGAAGGCGGATTGGTTACACCCAGCACTTTATTCATTAGGGTTGGTGCAAAATCATAGTGCGTGGTACGGTGATGGTAGGTATGTGGCTGTTCTCCCGGTTCATATAATAGGAAGGGGATATGTGTTTGTACCGGTGAATAATTGCTGCCGTGACCCCAATAATTTTTATGATTCTCATTGAATTCTTGTCCATGGTCTCCGGTAATGATGACCAGGGTATTGTCTAGCAGTTTCTTTTCCTCAAGTTTGTGGAGGACGCATCCCACCAGTGAGTCGGCTTCCGCCACGCAGTTGTAGTAGAGGTTCAGGAAAGGAGTAGGGTCTATGTCGTTGTTCAGTTTCATATAGTCGGCGAACTCCCAGGACGGTTGGAAACGATAAAGCTTGTCCTTCGGCACTTCATATCCGTGTGCCAAATCATAGAAGAGAAAGGAAAAGAAAGGTTTTGTACCGCTGCCCAGCGTATCGAGTGCTTGCAGATAATCTGCTGTAATACGGCAGTCGCGGTCATAAACGGTTTTTCCTTCGGTATGGGTACGCAAGTCGGGTACCTTTGAGAAAAGTATTTTGGCAAATGGCGGGTTGACGATTGTAGCACTGGGATAAATACCTATCTGATAATTCTGCTTCAATAGTTCTTCTATGAGCAGGGGCTGTATGCCCGATACCTCAAAATCAGTCCAGTAGATGGATGAGAGACTGAAGAAAAGCCCGAAGATACTTCCACGTGTGCCATTGCTGCTGCTTAGATGGGAGGTGAATCTGCTGCAACTGTCGGCAAAGTGGCTGATATGAGGTGTAATGTCCTGGTTAAAGGCGCGGTAGTTCCATGAGTCTATGGCTATCAGCACTACATTCTTGGGGTTGGAATGGACTTCGTATTTCAAAGAATCTATCGGATAGTTGAGGTCAGCAGACTGCTTTTTGTTGTTGAAGTTCATTTTAATGACATCCTTGGATGAGACCACTCCTAACTTCATCATCAGGCGGGTTGCCGTAAGCGGGAAGTAATAGGGCAGGCAGGGGGCGCTGCGAATCACTGAAGTCTTTTGCGCTACGGCGGCATAGGCATGATAAAAGTTAGAGAATAGTGCAAACAAAATCAGAGTGGCAAGTATAGGACGGAAGCCACAGCGGTGAAAGCGGGTATAACAATGGCCTGCAAGTATTCTTAGCAAAGTATTGGCGGCAAATATACCCACTAATACTCCTGCAATCTTCAGATAAAGCCAGAAGCTGAATGTGAAAATCTCACTGTTGCCCTCTCCAACCAGGAGATTCAGTACAAAACCATTGATATGGAACTTGTAAAGACTGTACACACTGCCGTCTATGTAAGCAAGTATATTGAGTAATGATACAAGAATAATGTGTGTGATGGCGGCGGCTTGATGGCGCCGGACGGTAATGGCTACGATTAAGGATATGATGTAAGGAATAAGTGCCCACAAGGCGGCATGTGAGCAAGCGGCCGTTATATAAAACATCCAGCCTCCCACGTCCATCATGGCGAGCCGGGGACTGTGAATCAGATAAAACAGAAATTGTATGGCAATCGTCAGAGTTGAAATTGCATAAAAAATAAATCCTTCACTGAGTGATTTCTCTAACTGTATTTTTTGCATTGATATTGTAATGTTTTGCCTATAGTTTCCTCTGATTCGGCATTGATAGTAAAGGCGTGAGGAGCTTATATAGTGACGTCTTTTGTATTATCGGGCTGTATCTCTAAATGTATGTGCTACTTTGGGATATAAGTGTAAGCATCTTTTTCTCTTCGTAGCGGGTAGTCTCCCCGCAATTTTTCAAATTGTTCGGGATGTGTTTTCAGTGTTTCGCTGTCCCTTCTCGGGTCATACATTTGCAGATATGCTTCTGCCAGGCTGCCGGCGGTAATAATCGGGTTCCGGGGTTGGGGGGGAGCGATGCGGTAGTCGGCTTTGATGTGAAAGAAACGGCAAAGGGCATCCAGGGACATACGGGTGGCATTGGCTTTTCCGTCGGCTGAATAACCGGCTATATGGGGAGTTCCAAGGAACACCCTATTTAATAAGGTAAGATTGATATCAGGCTCGTTCTCCCATACATCAATGATGGCATCGGAAATCAGTCCGTCTTCTAAGGCATTCAGGAGCGCATTGGTTTCAATCACCTCTCCACGTGAGGTATTGATAATGACGGGACAGCGTTTTAATGACCGGAAGAAAGTATGGTCTGCCAAATGGAATGTTTTGTATGGCCCTTCCTTATATAAAGGTACGTGGAAGGTGAGGATATCACATTCTGCTGCGAGTGCTTCCAAGGAACTGAAATCGCCTTCTCCTTCCTTGTCTTGCCGGGGCAGGTCATTCTTCAGGACACGCATGCCCAGTTCTTGCCCTACTTGGGCTATTTTGCTACCCACATTGCCTACGCCGATGATGCCTAATGTCAATTCGGACAGTTGTACTCTTTTGAGCTGTTGCAATAATAGTAAGGCTGATTGCACGTATTGAGCTACGGATGCTGAATTGCATCCGGGGGCATTGGTCCAAGCGATGCCTGCTTCACGGCAATATTCCGTATCTATATGGTCGAAGCCTATGGTGGCGGTGGCAATGAAGCGGACTTTACTGCCTTCCAGCAGTTCCTTGTTGCAGTGAGTGCGGGTACGTATAATCAGTGCATCGGCATCTTTTACCAACTCCGGAGTGAAGTCTCTGCCAGGAGTATAAATCACGCTGTCGGCTATTTTTTCGATGGCTTCCTTAATAAAAGGTATCTTGTTGTCAACAATGACTCTCATAATGCTGCTGTTCTTTTCGACGATTTTCCATCGTGCGAAGATACGACTAATCCGCCAAAGTGGCTAAGTAATGCCCGGAAAATAATTTGATTCTTTCCGTTTTTAAGTTTGCATTTCTGCCCTCACCGCTCTCACTCTTTTCTTCAACTTCCCTATTCATCGGCATTGCAGGGGTGGGTGAGAGCAATCGAAAAGGGTGAGGGTAAATTTTGCTCTCACCCGTGTTTTCTTCCGTTCCGCATCCTTCTTTCTTCTGTTGCATCCTTTTCATTCTTTCGTTTTACTTTTGGATTCTTCAGCAGCCCACGTTAGTGAGCCGTAATGTTCACTTGAGTGAACTAAATAGCTCACTAGTGTGGTTGAATTGGTTCATAACAGTGGGCCGATGATGAATAAAGTAGTTTTCGGGAAGGAGATAAGGTGTTTGAAGGATAAAACAATGAGCTAGTACGGATTGGGCAATGGGGATGTGCCCGATTCCGTACTTGGTTTTTGTAACAGACAGCAAGTGATTGCTCATCTCTATCTTATGTTTTATAGGTGAATTTGTGTTTTTGTCAAAAAAGGAAAGCGAAATAGACTGCTATATGAGGATTATCTTGTACATTTGCAGCTGAAACTTTTTAGAGATGAGAATAGGATACGACGGAAAACGGGCTGTGCAGAATTTTACGGGATTGGGCAATTACAGCCGGTATGTGGTGCAGTCATTGTCAGCCTTTGCTCCGGAAAACGAGTATTGGTTGTATGCTCCGGTACACCGTGAAAATCAGCAACTCTCGTCGATGGTGGCCGAAAGCCGGGGAACGGTATCGGTACATTATCCATCTTATTGGCTCTGGAGAGGAATGACTTCGTTGTGGCGCGTGGGAGGTATACGCAGGACTTTGAAACGGGACAACATACAGCTGTTCCACGGATTGAGTAACGAACTTCCCCTGACCATCCATCGGGTACGGGAAGTAAAGAGTGTGGTGACTGTTCACGACCTTATTTTCCTGAGACTTTCACATTGTTTTTCGTTGGTCGACCGCTTGATTTATAACTACAAATGCCGCTATGCATGCAAGCATGCAGACCACATCATTGCTGTGAGTGAGTGTACCAAGCGTGACATCATACATTATTATGGAATTCCTGCGGATAAAATTTCCGTTATTTACCAAGGGTGTAGTTCTCTGTATGCCTGTCGTGTCGGTAAGGATAAGCGCAAGGAGGTGATGCGGAGTTATCGGTTGCCCGAACGCTATATCTTGTCGGTGGGCACCATTGAGGAGCGTAAAAATGCGCTGGCCATTGTGAAGGCTTTGGAGTATCTGCCCGATGAACTGCATTTTGTTCTGGTAGGGAGACCCACAGCCTATATCCATCAGCTGAAAGAGTTTATGACAAAAGCCGGATTGCAAGACAGAGTACATTTTCTGCATGGTATCCCTTCGGACGATTTACCTGCCATTTATCAGTCGGCCGAGACTTTTGTATACCCATCCGTTTACGAAGGTTTTGGCATCCCTATTCTTGAGGCTTTGCATTCCGGCATTCCGGTGGTTGCAGCAACCGGCTCTTGTCTTGAAGAAGCGGGGGGGGAGCATTCATTGTATGTGAGTCCCCACGATGTGGAGGGATTGGCAGCGGCGATTGCCCGTACACAAGAGCCTTCTTTGCGTGCCACCATGATTGAGGAGGGGCTGAAGTGGGCACAGCGTTTCACGGAGGAGCAGATGGCGCGTGAGACGATGGAGTGTTATCGGAAAGTATTAACAAAAGAAACCTAAGATATGAATTATTTGGACCGCAATGAGTTTAACTACGCACCTTCGCAAGAGGTGGTGGAGGCTCTGAAGAATTTTGATATAAACAAACTCTGTTTCTATACCCGTATCTACGACGAAGGCAAGAAGAGTATTCTGTCTGTTTATCTATCTGAATCTTACGGAATTGATGAACCGCAGGTACTGTTGGGTTATGGTGGAGAAGATATATTGAAACAAGCAGTCCACTATTTCCTGACCCAAGAGGATGGGAACAAGACGATGCTCATTCCTAAATTCTCGTGGTGGTACTATAAATCCATTGCTGATGAAGTGGACGGGCATACGTTGCAGTATCCATTGTATGAGGATGGCAATACCTTTAAATATGATTTCGCTGCCATGAAAGAGATGGTACAGCGTGAGAATCCCAAGGTCTTATTAATCGCTTCGCCCAATAATCCCACCGGTAACGGTCTGACCCCTGCAGAATTGGACGCTTTGTTGGCTGAGTTGCCCGTAACAACCATCGTTTTGGTGGACGAAGCCTATGCCTCTTTCGTATCTACTGATACGGACTATATTAAAATGCTGGTTGATAAATATCCCAACCTGATTATTTCACGCACGCTTTCCAAGTTCTACGGATTGCCCGGATTGCGCATGGGTTTTGGATTTATGAGTAAGGAGTTGGCCAACTTTGGCAAATACAGCAACAAATATCTGGGTTATAACCGTATCTCTGAGGATATTGCTATTGCCGCACTGAAATCGGATGCGCATTACCGGAATATAGCACGGCTGATGAATGAGAGTCGCGCCTGCTTTGAAGCGGAGATAGGGACGTTGCCTGGTTTCAAGGTATATGAGTCGGTGGCGAACTTTGTCCTTATAAAATATCCGATTGTCTTGAAAGAACGCTTACAGAAAGCTTTTGCCGACGAGGATTATAAGGTGAAGTTCATGAATGAACCAGACATCAATACCCATTTGCGTATTACCTTGGGGCGTCCTGAACAGAACCGTATTGTCATTGACACCATTAAAAAAATTGCATTACAATGAAAGCGGTTATATTGGCTGCAGGGATAGCTTCGCGTTTGCGTCCGTTGACTGATACCACTCCAAAATGTCTGTTGAAAGTTGGAGAGCGTTGTTTGCTGCAAAGAGCCTTTGATGCATTGCTGCAGAATGGCTTTCGGGAGTTTGTCATTGTCACCGGTTATAGACAGCAGCAGATTGTGAACTTTCTGGAAGCTCATTATCCGGCATTGGAGGTTACGTTTATCTATAATGAGAAATATGCTTCTACCAATAATATCTACTCTTTATGGCTTACACGGCCTTATGTAGATAAAGAGGACATTCTGTTGCTGGACAGCGATATCCTTTTTGACCCGCAGATTGTAGCCAAGTTGCTTGGATATGGTCAAGCGGATGCGTTGGCTCTGAACCATCATACATTGGGGGAAGAGGAAATCAAGGTAATAGCGGACAATGATGGCAAGGTGTTGGAAATCAGTAAGACGTGCTCCATATCCCGAGCTATTGGCGAGTCTATTGGCATCGAGAAGATGTCTGCCGCTTATACAGAAGCGCTTTTCCGGGAATTGGAGGTTATGATTACCAAAGAAGGTTTGGATAATATCTTCTATGAACGTGCTTTTGAGCGTCTCATACCGCAAGGACACTCTTTCTATGCGCTTGACACTACCGAATATTTTTCTGTGGAGCTTGATACGGTGAATGACTTTGAACAAGCACAGCGGTTGATTCCTTCACAACTTTATTAATTAATGGGCTGATTTTTATGGCAGATTATGATATACGTCCTTTGCAGCTTCGTATTTTGAAGATATTGCTTGCTGTGGATAAAGTTTGTAAAGAACATGGTTTGCGCTATTATATAATGGCCGGTACTATGCTTGGTGCAGTCCGTCATAAGGGATTTATCCCTTGGGACGATGATTTGGATATCGGTATGCCGAGGGCTGATTATGATTTGTTGATGTCTCATTCCAAGGAATGGCTTCCCAAGCCTTATGAGGCTGTCTGCGCAGAAAATGATCCGAATTATCCATTACCTTTTGCCAAGATACAAGATGCGGATACGACTCTTATCGAGCGTATGCATTTGAAATACTTGGGAGGTATCTACTTGGACGTATTTCCATTGGACGGTGTACCGCAAAGCAACCTGAAACAGAGGATTCATTTTGCCCGGTATGAATTTTACAAGCGGGTGCTCTATTTTATCTACCGCGACCCTTATAAACATGGAAAAGGTCCCGGCTCATGGTTGCCGCTGCTGTGCCGGAGACTTTTTACTACTGCCGGCGTACAGAGGAGTATCAGAAATGTGATGACCACCTATGACTTTGACAAGTCTTCTTTAGTCTGTGATTATGACGACGGTATGCGCGGTATTATGCCCAAGGCAGAGCTGGGAGCTCCGACTCCCGTTTCGTTTGAGGGCGAAACAGTGTGGGGAGTACAAGATTATGACGCCTATCTGACCCGAAAATATGGAGACTACATGGTTATACCGAAACAAAGCGGGCAGAGACAGCATAATTTCCACTATTTGGATTTGGATAAGCCCTATTCTTCACAAGAAAGTTCCAATTCTATTTTATAATTTTGCTCTTTTAGGGAAATGTTAGACAAATGTTTTTTTCCAAAATTTCCATAAGGGACCGAAATCTTTGGTTAATAAATAAAATATGGCTTTTAGGCGGCCGCGTATTAGGCTTATTTTGAATCTATTTCCTGTTTTGAAAGTTCCTATCTTTTGGGATTTGAAATCTTTTCCTTTGTAAGTGAAAACTTTGCGGAATGTGGATGAAGTCATGCCCCATTTTAATAGAAATTGCATTTGACCACAATTCTTGCGTATGCGGGTAGTTGATTTTGTTTCAAAATGATAGATGCGACTGGCTTGTAGCCCTTTCATGAATCTGACTCCACACATATATAATTTTGCGGTGAAATCTGGGTCGCTGTACATTCCGGGTGAGTATTCTATACTATAACCGCCTACTAAATCCCAAATGTCCCGGTGTACGATATTGGGAGGAATGGTAGCTCCCATCCAGTCGTTTATTTTGTAGTTCATGTATTCTTTCAGTAATTTATCTTCTTGAAAAGTTTCGATACTGTCTCCATAATTGGCTAAGATGGTTGATGCGCTTTGTGTATGTGGTTGTATTGATGTAGCTGAAAGAAAGAAATAATTGTCAGACAGTTTTTCTATTTCGTCATAGAGAACCTTGTCCCAAAAAGGGAGTACATACATATCATCATTCAAAAATAGAATATAATCAGTTTTCATATTCATAGCAAAACATACTCCGATATTCTGCTCAGAATGTGTGTAATCAATACCTGCTTTTTTTATCCACTCTAAGGTTCCGTCACTTCCATCGTTTACGTGTACAATGATTTGGTGATTGTAGTAAGAGTTTCTTTGGATACTTTGTATGCATAGTTTTAGGAAAGCAAGGTTATTCCATGTAGGTATAACGATTGAAAATAATCTGTTTTGAGATTTTATAGCTGTCATCTTTTGCTAATTGAGAAAATAAGTACAAAGATATTTATATAAATGGAGTTTTTGATTATAATTACTTGAAAACATTTATATTTTATAATATGCAAAAACAATATTGGTGTGAAATATACTGTTTTATGAGTGATATATAATACCTCTAGATTTCTTGTAGACAATAGTTTGGACTTGGATTGAATTTTTATGTTTGTGTTTTGTGTAGGCTGATGTTCTATATTGTATGATTAGCCTATATCGCTATTTGCGAAACTTGAATTAAGTTATTACTTTTGTGCCGAATCAGCAATTCTAATAAATTTGTTATGACCAAATTCTTAATTATCCGTTTCAGTTCGATAGGGGATATTATCCAGTGTATGGGAATTATCGGTGGAATACGTGAACGGTTTGCAGATGTGGAAATTCATTGGATTACCCGGAAAGATATGGTGGGGACCTTGTCGATGGATGGCAGGATTGATAAAATCTGGGCGTTTGACAAGGAGACCGGACTTGCCGGGTTGTTGAAAATGGCGGCTGATTTGAGAAAAGAGCATTTCGACTACATTTATGACGCTCATAGTAATATCCGTTCCAACATATTGAAGCTGATAGTGTCTCCATTGCCTTTTGTGAAACCTTACGTTGCTTTGCGGAGCAAAGAGAGAGGCAAACGCTTTTTGTTGTTTAAACTGGGAATCAATCATTTCGACAAGCCTTTCAGGGGGATGGTGTCTTTTCAGAAACCATTGAAGAAATGGGGAATTACGCATTTTCCGGACAACTATCACGACTGGCATTTCCCGGATGAAATACGTAGCAAGTATGAGAACTTTGTAACCAAAGATATGATTACGCTGGTGCCGTCTGCCAACTGGGAAATGAAACGCTGGCCCGTTTCCTATTGGAAAGAATTGGTTGCCCTTCTTCCTGAGTATAAATTTGTTATTCTGGCTGGTCCGAAGGATACTTTCTGTGAGGAAATCAGAAGTGCTGCACCGGAACGGGTAGTTAACCTTGCGGGACAAACCTCATTGATGGAATCTTCTTACATAGTGTTGCGTTCCAATCTGGTAATCAGCGCTGATACGGGTTTTATGCATGCCGCTGATTTGTTCCGTGTTCCTGCTTTTGCCTTGATGGGACCTACGGCCTTCGGTTTCCCTACGGGACCTACGGTGGAAATACTCGAAACAGCCCTGCCTTGCCGTCCGTGCACCAAAGACGGACGGGGTAAATGCAGGCTAGCTGTTTATCAGAAGTGTATGGTGGATATTACCCCCCAACAAGTCGCTGAAAAGATTATTGCTTCTCTTGGTTGATGGCGCCTATCGTCTTTGTAGTGGAATAACCGTCTACGAAGGGGATAGTTACTGTTTCTTGGGCGTACTCCCTGCCTACAATGTTTTCTATGGCATAGTCGCCACCTTTTACCAACACGTCCGGCGCTACTGTCCTGATGAGGTTCAGCGGGGTGTCTTCCGTAAAAATCACTACGTAGTCCACTGCTTCCAAGGCTGCCAGGACTGTGGAGCGGGCGCTTTCATCATTGATGGGGCGCGATTCCCCTTTCAGACGTTTTACTGAGCTGTCCGAATTCAATCCTACGATAAGTACGTCCCCCAGTCTTTTGGCCTTTTCCAGATAGCACACGTGTCCTTTGTGCAGAATGTCGAAGCAGCCGTTTGTGAATATGATTTTGCGCTCCTGCGCACGCAGTTGTTTTATAGTATCTGCAAGTTGGGGAATAGGAATAAGTTTGCTGGCCGGTTTCCCGATTTGTAGCTCGTCCTGCAACTCTTTGAACAGAATGGGGCTGGTGCCTATTTTCCCGACTACAATGCCGGCCGCTTTATTGGCAAGATAAATGGCATCTGCAATAGGGATACCGGCTGCCAGCGCAGCTGCTAAAGTTGCCACGACAGTATCGCCTGCACCTGAAACGTCATATACTTCCCTTGCTTCGGTAGGAATGTCTTGTGAGGCTTCCGGAGCTATATATGACATACCTTTTTCGGAACGTGTCACTAATAGAGAAGTAAGGTTATACTCCTTCAGTATCCGGTTTGCCGCGTTATGTATTTCTTTATCCTCATTTCTCACATCCATTCCCGAAACGGCTGAAAGTTCTTTCAGATTGGGGGTGATGATGGTTGCGGAACGGTATTTCTCCCAATTTGTCCCTTTGGGGTCTATAATGACCTTCTTCCCTTGCCCGGCAGAGGCGGATATAACCTGCTGGCATACTGTATCATTGCATACTCCCTTGCCATAATCCGAAATCACGACAATGTCCACTTCGGGGAGTGCACGCTTCACGGCATCCAGCAATTTCTGCTCAGTCTCTTCGTTCAGGCATTCATTTTCTGTTTCAAAGTCCAGCCGTACTACTTGCTGGCTGTTGCCTATTACGCGGGTTTTGGTGATGGTTGGGTGTTCTGTATGAAACAGTTCGTTTCTGATACCCAAATCAGCGAACATCTCCTGCATTGTGTTTCCGTTGTGGTCGTTGCCAAGCAGGCTGACGACATACGGCGAGCAACCCAGTCCCAACAGATTTCTTGCAACATTGGCCGCTCCTCCCAATACATTGTAGGTACGGGTGACACGGACCACTGGTACGGGGGCTTCGGGAGAAATCCTTTTCACGTCCCCTATATGGTAAGTATCCAGCATCACGTCTCCGATAACGAGTACCTTCTTTCCCTTTATACTGTTTAATTCTGTATTCATAATAGGTTGTTTTTTAATTGGTTGGCCCAATATAGAAGTGAATGCTCAGAGGTGACCCGGAAGGACTTGACACCACTTCTTTCGCCGCATTCCGTATCCGATTTCTTATCTCCGAACATATAGGATTGGGATGGGTCGATTTCATATTTCTTCATCGCTTCCGTCACCATGAAAGGAGAAGGCTTACGGCATTCGCAATGTTCTTCCGGAGCGTGAGGGCAAGTATAGAAATCGTTCAGTATAACTCCATGTTTTTCCAGCTCTTGGGCGAGTGCCCGGTTGAACTGTTCGGCGTCCTCCAGCGTAAAGTAGCCACGTCCAATACCGGATTGGTTCGTGATGACAATCAGCAGATAACCCAATTCCTGAAAAATGCGGAGTGCTTCGGCTACACCGGGCAATAATTCAAGCTCTTGGGTCTTATAAACGTAGCCGAAATCAACATTGATGGTACCGTCCCGATCAAGAAAAATCGCTTTATTCATGGGAGAACAGTTTATTGTCAACGATGCCGCACAAGATATGTCCGATGGTAATGTGCACTTCTTGAATCCTGGCAGATTCGGCGTGCTGTATAATCAACGGGTAATTGCAAAGTTCCTTGCACCTTCCTCCATCCCTTCCCAGGAGCCCTATGGTGGTGATGCCCATAGATTGTGCCTTCTGCAAGGCATGCTCTACGTTGGGAGAGTTGCCGCTGGTAGAAAGGCCTATCAGAATATCACCTTTCGTTCCCAAGGCTGCCGTCTGCCGTTCGAAAACGCGTTCGAAGCCATAATCATTGCTGACTGCGGTCAGGATGGAAGTGTCGGTTGTCATGGCGATGGCGGGCAGGCCTTCCCGTTCGGTCACGAAACGTCCGACGAGTTCGGCAGCGATATGCTGGGCATCGGCTGCACTGCCGCCGTTACCGCAAAGCAAGACTTTGTGCCCTTGTCGAAGGGCTTGTACTATCAGATTGCCGACGGTTTCGATGTCGGTAAGCATTTGCCGGTTGTTCAGGATATTTTCTTTGAGCCTGATACCTTCTTGGATGGACTGGGTGATATAATCTTGCATAATTTTCTAATCTCGTTGGTACAAAGATACGACATTTCAGAAATGAAGCTTGCTTTTGACGAAATTTTTAAATTGTCTTTGCTTTCTCCATTTCAGTCTGCTGAAGAGAGTGAAGAATATGCATTCTTCAATATCGAATCCTCTTTGCTCGGCATATAGAGGTATTATTTTCATGAAGTCATCGGCGGGAATACCCAGTTGGCTGAAGGCATTCATGGACATTCTGATACCGGGTACTTTACCGAGCTTCAGGCGGTTGATGTCAATGAGGGCGAAGTGATATTTGCCGTCTGTCTTCCGGTAAAATATATTCTTGGGATTATAGTCCAGTGGCAAGACCTTGTTCAGATGTAATTGGAGAGTGAAGTCTACGAGGTCATGTCTTAGCCGTTTTTTCTCTTCTTCCTCCATTTCCGTACCGAACATATCCGTAACAAGCGGGTAGGGGAGGTATTCGGAAATAAAGTATCCGGTGTGGAAGAAACCATTCTTTTTGATTTCTATATAAGCTACCGGAGGGGCGGTCTCTATTCCCCGTTGCAGAAAAAGTTCTGCATATTCAAAGGCGCGCTGCGCTTTGCTTTTGCGGAACCAAGTGTAAATGAGGCAGTTTATGAGGGCAGGTCTTTTGTATTTCTTGATTACGAAGTCCTTATCTCCGAACCGCACTCTTTCGACTGTGTTCCTTCGGTTACAATAAACCTCTTCCCGTTCATATTCTTCCGATGGGATGGCTCGGATATAACTCTCGTAGGCGGCATAGTGCGGATGAATATGTACCTTCATTGCTTTTATTTACATTTTACTTCTTTTGAACGGTGCAAAGATAGTGCAAACCGAAAGCAGAACAAAATGAACTTGTTCATTTTTTATTTTGAGGTGCCGCCTATCTTCGCTTTTGAGCAAAGATAATCAAAATGTATCATCTGGTCGGAAATATCGTATGCTTTTTTAGCGAACTCGGCTTCTGCCGGGGTGGGCTCTTCACCTACCACCTCCATTTGGGGGCTGATGGCGAATCCTTTCTTGCATGGGTCGAGGATGCTTTGGCCCAATCCGCTCCAGTAGTAATCATCCAGTTGGAGCAGGTTCAGTAAGGTGGGGTACATATCGATTTGTCCCATCACTTTATCATAACGCATGCCTACCGGAGAGTTTACTATGATGAAAGGGGTGAATGTCTTGTCGGATACGATACCCTTGCCACCGGGGGCGTTGCACAATTCTTCACGGTAGGTAGCCAGTCCTTCGTGGTCACCGGTGATGACGATAAGGGTCTCGTCGTATTGTGGGAGTGTTTTCAAGTACTCCACGAATTTTCCTATCGCCTTGTCCGTATAGCGTGCAGTGGTCATATAGTCATTCATTTTCTGTGGAATGGCCGGAGAGAAATGAATCTCTTTCAATTCTTCAGGCAATTTGAAGGGAGCATGGCCGGAGTAGGTCACCAGCTGCATGTAAACATTCTCCCCCTTCTTCCAGATTTCCCCCTTCTCTATTTTTTGGCTGCATTGCGCCAGGAAGGAGCCGTCTCCGGTACGTTTGTGCGTGCCAAAGGCCTCTGTCAGTTCAAAGTCATGATAAGCAATGATGGTGTCGGTCCCGAAACTGTAGGCTATGACGCCTTGGTTCCAGGTCGATACTTTATCAATGGTCAGGAGGTAGTTGCGCGAGTTCTTCTGCTGATGCATGGCTTTTTGCAGGGTTCCGTAGGTGTGGTCAGGATATTGGCTGCTGTATGTGCCGCTGTTGATAGGCAGCATACCGGCGCAAAGCAACAGCTGTGCATCAATGGAACGTCCTCCTTTCACTTGCGTCAGTACGTGGGGAGCGTATAAGGTGGTGGAGTCTTGCAGCAGTTTGTTGAGATATGGAGTAATCTCTTGCCTTTCCACTTCCCTTTCGAGTACCCAGCTTTCCAAAGATTCTGCCAGGATGACGATGCAGTTGTTGCGGATTCCGATACGTCCGGCCAAAGGGTGATGTCCGGGTTTCTGGCTCAGCCACTCCTTTATCTCTTGCTGTATCTGTGGGGTGGCCTCCTGCTTCTGGTTGATGAGGTCATAGCATAGGCTTCCGAAGACGGTATACATGGAAGTGGTGCTTGCACACAGATAGGCTTTCTGGCGGACGGTGTTGTATGCTTCCTTGAATCCTCCTTTGGCCAGGGTGGTGATGGCAAACAGCAGGATACCGATTCCCAAAGCTCCTCCGTAATACTTGTATGATGTTCTTCCGGCGGTATTTCTTTTGTAATGCCAATAAAGGGGGATACTGGCAATGGTAGATAGAGGGAAGAAGATGTCGTACCAGCGGAAGGAGTCGTAAACGCTTCCGGTGAAATCGGCGAGGTTTCCAGAAAGTCCATAGCTGTTAAGTGGGATGGCAGTATAGTAGGTGCGGAAATACATCAGGTTGACAATCAGTAGTATATCCAGCAAAAGCATGATGACTATCTCTGTTTTCCAGAGCCGGAAGAACTTATAGGGGACGAGAAGTACGAGGGTGGCTATTATTTTGGTTGCATAAAATTCGATGGTAGAGAATGAAGCGAATGTGGTGGGTATGCTCCAGATGAAATCGAATAGCAGGAATTTGAAAAAAATGGTGATTCCGAACAAAAGAGTCACTTTATCTGTTGCCCCTTGTTGGCTGTTGGAGCAATGAAAAAGATTTCTTCTCATAAAATAGTATTTTTAAAATATTGGGGTGCAAAGATAGATATTTTAGAGAAGAAAAAGCTTCATAAACAGCAACTTTTGGAGAAAAGTTGATAAAAGTCATTTTTTTTTCCGGATTGATGCAGTATATGCAGAATTCTTGTATTTACTTTGCAGACGTTTAAAGCAAAGAAAGCAAAACTGTTACAAACTAAGGGCTGGATTTTATTGTTCTATTGGTAATTTGAGGTGACGATTGTGTCGTTGCCGTGATATTTTGAGTGTATGAAGAAGCATTATTTATTTTTCGTTTCGGTAGCCTATTCCTATCCTATACTTCGCCCGCTTCAGGACGAAATCAGGCGTAGAGGGGATGAGGTCGCATGGTTTGTTGAACCAGACTGCCCGGTTCTGTTGGATCAAGATGAGAGGTGGCTTCAATCTGTTCAGGAAGTGATGGATTATCAGCCTATTGCCGTGTTTGCGCCGGGCAACTATATTTATGATTTCTTCCCGGGAGTGAAAGTTTCCCTTTTTCATGGCTACCCCATCAATAAGCGTGGCGATGAAAAGGACGACCATTTTTCTGTCCGCGGATGGTTCGATGTCTATTGCACGCAAGGAGAAACGAGCACTCTTCCTTTCAAGGAACTTGAGAGGAAATACGGCTTCTTCAAGGTATACGAAACGGGCTGGTGCAAGGCGGATACTTTCGTGAAAGAACGTGCGCACACTCCTCATAATGCACGTCCGGTAGTCTTGTACTCTTCTACATTTACAAAGAATATAACTTCCGCCCCTCATCTGTTTGATACCATCAAGAGACTGGTGCACGAGAAGGATTGGGATTGGATTATTTCGTTCCATCCGAAATTCTCGGATATGGAAGTCCTCAAGAAATACAAGGAACTGGCTGCATCCTGTCCCAACATTACTTTCCACGAGAGCGGACTTGTCGATGCCAAGCTGCTGAACAGTGCGGATGTGCTGTTGTCCGATGCTTCGTCTGTGATTGTTGAGGCAATGATGTTGGACAAACCGGTTGTGACCTATTGCAACACCATGCCGGGAGCTCATTTGCTGAATGTCACTGACACGGATGCTGTAGAGGGAGCGATAGAAAAGGCGATTTCCCGTCCGGCGGAACTGATGGAACGGATGCGTGCTTATGTGCACAAGCATGAAGCCCATCTGGACGGTGAGTCCTCTTCACGGGTACTGGATGCCGTAAACAACTACATCTGGTATTTTCAAGGTAAGACCAGAACCAAGCCCTGGAATCTGGTACGTAAGTTTAAATTGCGATGGCGGGTGGGTTATCCGTTGATGGCCACTTTGCGGTTATGGTAACTGTTGCGGCTTATGAAGAACACTGAAGCATTACCTCTTATAAGTATTATTGTACCGGTCTATAATGTAAAGGATTATCTGGAGAAATGCCTGCAATCCATTTGCGTGCAGACTTATAAGAATCTGGAAATAATATTGATTGACGACGGCTCTTCCGATGGTTCGGGAGAGCTTTGTGATTTATTTGCCCAAAGGGATGGACGGATAAAGGTTATCCACCAGACGAATGCAGGTCAGAGTGCAGCCAGGAATAGAGGTTTGGCGGTAGCTCAAGGTGAATTCCTTGGTTTCGTGGATAGCGATGACTGGATTGAGCCGGATATGTACGAATTCTTGTATCACTTACTGAAAGCGAATGGGGCGGATATATCCATTTGCTCGCATTATATAGAAACTGCCGTAAAGACCAGAGTGAAGCACTCTTCTGGGCAATTCTCCAGCTTTTCTCGTGAAGAAGCTATCCGAACATTGGTAGAAGATAAGCGTATAAGAAATTATATGTGGGATAAGTTGTATAAGCGTCAATTATTTGCTGGAATATATTTTCCGGTAAATAGAGTTTTTGAAGATATTGCAGTTTCTTATCAGATATTTTATAAAACGCAGAAAGTCGTTATGCAAGACTGTCCTAAATATCATTATTTGAAACGTGAAGGAAGTACTACTCAAGGTAAATTGTACAATTACGAAAAGGAATATCTGCTCTTTCAAACTGTCTATGAACAAGTGAAATTTGTGCGAGAAAAAGAAATATGGGATAAATTAAGTTGGCAATTAGTATTCTGTGAACATGATAAAATCTGTCCAGTATACGGTACACCAATGGAGCACATCGGGGAAAAATACGTCCGCAGGGCCAGAGAGAATGAATGCCGGAGGAGATACCGATAAGGTAGCACGGTTGGACGAGCCGGAAGTATTGTTGGCAATGCAGAAGAAGTATGGTATTGAGTAGACGGTTAAGGGGACTTCTCGAAGTCCTCTT
>ENA-OVGM01001579-OVGM01001579.1-human-gut-metagenome-genome-assembly--contig:-NODE-1579-length-17867-cov-13.263362_pt1 | contig 17867 bp, 19 predicted proteins | sample MGYA00237773_ERZ505425 | MGnify/ENA primary metagenome ERZ505425 (study PRJEB26158, sample SAMN06016407) | human gut metagenome | biome: human gut; feature: ankylosing spondylitis patient; material... | reverse complement strand
AATTTATATATAGGGCGGGGTCACTGACCCCGCCGGGGAAAAACGTAAATACTCGCAATAAACGTTGCAAACAATTTGTAGGGGACGATGCTCGGCATCGTCCCGCGTGTTAGGCTTTGCTGCATATTTCACCCTGAACTATGCCGCGTGCCCCTACGGGTTACGGGCAACATATATGGCTTTCCGACTTTCCCGAAAAAACGCTTTTTCCCATTATAACAGCAAAAGCCGGGTGCGGCAAGTGCGCACCCGGCAAAATGCGGTGTGTTTTGCGTTTTACAGCTCACAGGAGGCAAAACCGTCCTTGCCCAGCACCAGAACACGGGTATAGCCCAGTTCCTTCAGCTGTGCGGCGGCTTCCTCAAAGCCAAAGGTCAGGGCCTTGGCTTCGTGGGCATCGGCGGTAATGGTCACATTGCCGCCCATGGTCAGCCATTCTTTCAGGATGGCCGGGGAGGGAAAGTAATCCTCGCGGAAGCCGCGATAAACCGAGCTGGTATTCACTTCCAGCACGCAGCCAGCCTGTGCAGCGGCTTCCAGTGCCTTGTGGGCAGCGGCGGTGTAGCGCGGGTCGGATTCATCAAAAAACTTGCCGCTGCCGTTCACCTTTTTGATCAGGTCAAAATGACCCAGGATGGTGGGCTTTTTGGCGGCAACTGCGGCTACGTTGGCAAAATACGTTTCCACCACAGCAAGGCCGTCGCCGTCAAAGTCGTCCTGGATGCAGGCAGCCAGGTCCGCTTCGCGCCAGTCAATCTCGTAATATTTGCCGGTCTTGGGGCCCTTGACATAATGGGCGCTGCCGATCCAGTAATCATAGGCAGCCGGGTCGTCATCGCTGTACAGATCCCATTCCAGGCCGCACAAAATGTCCAGCTTGCCGGCATAGCGCTCTTTCAGCTTGGCTACCTGGGCGCGGTACAGCTGGGTGCGTGCATTGGTCATGCAATACTCAATGTCGTGCGGGGTGTGGCTGTGGCCAGAGAAGCCCAGCGTTTTCAGCCCGGCTTTCCAGGCGCTCAGGGCAAGCTCCTCCGGGGTGTTTTTGCCGTCACACAGCTTGGTGTGAACATGAACCGAACTCAGCAGATATTCCTTAGCCATTACTGCATCCTCTCCTGTTTCACTTTATGGTCAATAACATGGCGCTTTTCCAGTTCTTTGGTGATGTCTTCTACGGAAATGCCAAGTTCAATCATCAAAACCATCACATGGTAGGCAAGGTCGCTGATCTCGTAAACGGTTTCCTCTTTGTCGCGCTTGCTGCCTGCAATGATCACTTCGGTGGATTCCTCGCCGACCTTTTTCAGAATCTTTTCCAGACCCTTGTCAAACAGGTAGGTGGTGTAGCTGCCCTCTTTGGGGTTGGTCTTGCGGCCTTCGATCAGCTCATACAGCCCCTGCCAGGTGAACTGCTTCAGCTCATCGGAAACATAGACCGGGTTAAAGAAGCAGCTTTCCGCGCCGGTGTGGCAGGCGGGGCCGCTCTTGATGACATCCACGACCAAAGCGTCCTTATCGCAGTCTGCGGTGATGGAAACCACGCGCTGTACATTGCCGCTGGTTTCGCCCTTGCGCCAGATCTCCTGGCGGCTGCGGGACCAGAACACCGTGCGGCCCTCGGCAATCGTCAAAGCCAGGGTTTCGGCGTTCATATAAGCCAAGGTCAGAACCTCTTTGGTGTAGTGATCCTGCACAATGGCCGGAATCAGGCCGTTGGCATCAAATTTCAGAGTTTTGGAATTTTCGGTGATTTCCATGGCGAACTCCTTATCTAAAACGGCGAAAGGCTGGGTACACTCTGCCGGGCCGCAGATTCATGCGAACCGCACAGCCGGATTCCCAAAAGTTTCCCCATTCTCAGTAAAAAATTATAAGTATAGTTTAACGTGTTTTGCGTTGTTTGGCAAGCCCCAATTATATGGGCTGCTTTTGCCTGTTATACCCGCATCTCCACGCCGTTTTCACGCAGGTAAAGCTTCAAATCGCGGATGTCCACCTGCTTCGTGTGGAAGATGGAGGCTGCCAGCCCGGCGTCCACGCGGGGGTGGTTCAAGAACAGCTCCTTGAAGTCATCCATCTTGCCAGCACCGCCGGAAGCGATGATGGGCACAGCACAGCGCTGGGCCACGGCGTCCAGCAGCTCCAGGTCAAAGCCGTTCTTTACGCCGTCCGTGTCAATCGAGTTGACAACCAGCTCGCCCGCGCCGTTTTTCACGCCATGCTCCAGCCAGTCCAGCGCGTCAATGCCGGTGTTTTCGCGCCCGCCTTTGGTGAACAGCTTGAACTTGCCATCCACCCGCTTGATGTCCGCCGAAAGCACCACGCACTGATTGCCGTAACGCTGGGCAGCGGCGGAAATAATGGCCGGGTTCTTGATGGCACCGGAGTTGACACTTACTTTGTCGGCACCGCATTTCAGCACCCGGTCAAAATCTTCCAGGCTGCCGATGCCGCCGCCAACCGTCAGCGGGATAAAAATTTCGCTGGCAACGCGGCGCAGAATATCGGTAAAAATCGTGCGGCCCTCCACGCTGGCGGTGATATCATAAAACACCAGCTCATCAGCCCCGGCCGCGTTGTAATAGCGGGCCATCTCGACCGGGTCGGCCATATCCTGTAATCCGGCAAAGTTGACACCCTTGACCACACGGCCGTCTTTTACATCCAAGCACGGGATAATGCGTTTGGTAATCATGCGCCCAGCCCCCTTATTCCTGATACAGTGCCACAGCCTGTTTGAGGTCGATGGCGCCGGTGTAGATGGATTTGCCCAAAATTGCGGCGTGGCAGCCCATGGCCTGCAGCTCCGCCAGCTCTTCCATGCGGGCAATGCCGCCGGATGCCGTGATCTCCAGGCCGGAAATCTGCAACAGCTCACGGTACAGGTCCATGTTGGTGCCCTGCATTGTGCCGTCGCGGGAAATATCGGTGGCGATGATTGCCTGCACGCCAGCTTCGGCACAGCGGCGGCAGAAAGCAACGCCCGGTTCGGGGGTGACTTCTTTCCAGCCGTTCACAGCCACAAGGCCATCGCGCATGTCCACGCCAACGGCAATTTTGGGGCCGTATTTCTGCGCCATGCGGGCGGTAAAATCAAAATCCTTTACGGCAATGGTGCCCAGGATGCAGCGCCCCACGCCGAGGGAAAGATACTGTTCAATGCGGGATTCGTCACGAATGCCGCCGCCGACCTCGATAAACAGCCCGCCCTGCTTAGCAATGGCGGCAATGGTGGTCATGTTGGCGGTGGTGTCATCCTTGGCGCCGTCCAAGTCCACCACATGCAGGTACTTGGCCCCGGCGGCAATAAACTCCCGTGCCTGGGCGGCGGGGTCTGTATTGTAAACGGTCATCTGGTCGTAATCGCCCTGGTACAGGCGCACGGCCTGCCCGCCGCGCAGATCAATGGCAGGATATAACTTCATGGCTGCACCTCATAATTCTGCAAAGGCCCGCAGCATGCGCAGGCCGGTATCGCCGGATTTTTCGGGGTGGAACTGCGTGCCGTATACCAGGCCGTTTTTCACAGCGCCCGTTACCGGGATGCTGTACTCACTGGCAGCCAGCGTGTTGGCGGCACAGTTTTTGGCATAAAAGCTGTGCACATAATACACATACTCACCGGGCTTGGTGTACTTGAACAGCGGGTCGTTTTCCCGCCCCGGCACAATGTCCAGCCGGTTCCAGCCGATGTGCGGCACTTTCAGGCTGGGGTCTTTCAAATCGTCTGCCAGCGGGCACACTTCGCCGGGAATCAGGCCAAGGCCGGTGTGTTCGCCGTACTCATAGCTTTTTTCAAACAGCAGCTGCATGCCCAGGCAGATGCCCAAAAGCGGTTTGTGCTCCACTTCCTGCTTGATAACGGGCACCAGGCCGGTGGCTTCCAGCTTGGCCATGGCATCGGCAAACGCGCCCACACCGGGCAGAATGATGTGATCCGCCGCGCGGATGGCGGCAGCGTCGCGGGTCACTTTGGTTTCCAGCCCCAGGCTTTTCAGGCTGGAAGCCAGACTGAACAAGTTGCCCACGCCGTAATCAATAATTGCGATCATATACGTTCCCCCTTTTTGTATGCTGCTGTTGCAGCGCCCCTCTTAATACCTGGGGTTAATGTAGCCCCAGGGCCAGCCGGACCTCGTTCATTTGGATCTGGTCCGTGTCATATTGGTAAACCGTTCCATCGGCAAAGGTATAACGCACAAAAACGCCGGTGGGGGTTTTGGCGGTCTCTTCGGGTATTTCCACTTCCCACAAGTCCAGCACCGCGCCGCTGTGGTAGCGGACGGTGAGCGGCTCCCCCTGCGGGCAGCTTGGCTGCACTTTGCCCGCCCCGGCGGCGCAGATCAACCGGCATAACCGGCTGCTGGCATCCGGGTCCAGGGAGGAGGTTTCGCCGTTGCGGGTCAGCGCAGCGCCGATCTTGCCCGCGTTTTCCACACTGGCGGCAAAATCGGTGGAAAACCTGCGGTAGCGCTGGTGGTAACGCGCCGCCCAGCCAATGGTGCCAATGCAGATTACCAGAACCACACAGGCCGCCGCCAGGAACACCGCCCCGCCCCAGCCACGCCGCCGTTTGCCGGGTTTAATTCTGTCATACAGGTTCATGGTGTTCCCTCCTGATACAGTGGGTCCAAAACCCATTTGAGCGGGTTTTCGTCAATGTATTGCACAATGGCCCAGTAATCGGTTTCAGTGCGGATGATGTGGTCGTAGAAAGAGCGTTGGAATACGGAATGCCCGGCCCTGTGAGCAACGCGCCCTTTGAAAATGCGGACAATCTGGGAAATATTTGTAGGGGACGATGCTTGCATCGTCCCGTCCGCTTTGGGTTGGATGCCCACCAAAAAATGAATATGGTTTGGCATAATTACATAATGCAGCAAACCATCCATTTGCAATAATGCCTGTTCAGCAATGCGGCCCAGCGGTGATAATTCAATATGCACATCAGGGTTGAGCCCGTCATGCGGGCCGATGCGAGCATCGGCCCCTACAACTGAACCAAGGTTACATACACGGTTTTGGGTGCATATGGTAACAAAATACACGCCGCGGGCACTGTAATCATACCCCTTTAACCGGTTCCCTTTGCGGTCTGGTAATTCCGTTCCCATGCCACTTTACCCCAAAATCAAATCCAGCTCCTCAAAGAATCGCTGCATCTGTTCCGGGGTACCGATGGTGATGCGCAGATAATCGGAAAGGCGCGGGGCGCTGAAATAGCGGATCAGCACGCCTTTTTGCCGCAGGCGCTCAAAAATCTGTTTGCAGGGCATGCGGCTGGTGGTAACGAATAAAAAGTTGGTGGCGGAATCCGGCCCGGTAAAACCGCGCTCCCGCAGCTTGGTCATTGTGTCGGCGCGGGTGGCGCAGATCTTGCCCACCGTATCACGGAAGTAATTCTCATCCTCCATGGCGGCCACGGCGGCAGCCTGGGAGAGGGAATTGACGTTGTATGGGCTGTAGCTGAACTTGATGCGGTTCATATCGGCAATCAGCTCCGGGTTTGCCACGCAGAAGCCCACGCGGGCACCGGCCAGATTGTGGGATTTGGAGAAGGTCTGCACCACAATCACATTGTCATATTTCTTGGTCAGCGGAACGCAGCTGGCGTTTGGCCCGGCAAAATCAATGTACGCCTCGTCCACAATCACAATGCTGTCGGGGTTGGTGCGCACCACTTCCTCAATGGCGGCCACCGGCTGCAGCAGGGTGGTGGGGGCGTTGGGGTTGGCAATCACGATGGTCTCATTCAGGCCGTGGTACTTGCTCAAATCCAGCGAGAAATCTTCCTCCACCAGGATCACATGCTGCGGAATGTGCAACAAATCGCACAAAACCGGGTAAAAGCTGTAGGTGATATCGGCAAATGCCAGCGGGTGGGTTTCATCGCAGAAAGCGCGCAGCGCCAGCAGCAGGTTTTCATCGCTGCCGTTGCCGCACAAAATATTTTCCGGCTGCACGCCGCAGTGGCGGGCAATGGCGGCGCAGAGCGCGGCTTCGGTCAAATCGGAATACAGCCGCAGCCCCGGCACTGCTCCGGCCACCGCCGCCGCCACGCCGGGGGCAGGCGGGTAGGGGTTTTCGTTGGCGTTCAGCTTGACAAGGTCAGGCAGTTTCAGCTGCTCGCCGGGGGTATAAGGCTCCAGCGCAGCCAGCGTTTTGGTAAAATAACGGCTCATTTGGGTCACCTCTTTGTTGGTGCAGCAGCCGGGCCGCCGCACCGGATCAGGAAAGTCCGTGACATAAAGTGTATCCTGCGCCCATTGGCGGGGTTGGTGTCGATGTAGTGCCAGATGGTGTTGTAATCGTCCGGGGAGCGGATGATGTGGTCGTAATATCCGCGCTGCCAGAGTGCATGCCCGGCAGTTTTGTTGGTCAGCCGTTTCAAAGTGGAGATAAACATCGGGATGACCTGGCTTGCGCGGGCGGATGTAGGGGGCGGCGTCCTCGACGCCCCGGATGGGCCTTGCTGAATGGTAATCAATAAATGGATGTGATTGGGCATTACAACATATTTTTCAATCCGCACATGGGGATAAAATGCAATCATATTCCCCAACTGCCGTGCAACAATTTTACCGGTTGGTGACAATCGGGTTCGCGGGGCGTCGGGGACGCCGCCCCCTACAATCGTTCCAAAGGTGCAACGCTTGTTTTTGGAACAAATCGTAATGAAATACACACCGGATTGGCTGTAATTATATGTTGCTAAACAGTTGGCCTTCCGCTCCGGTACCCCATCCTTCACTGGTCTTCAAAACGGATGGTAACGCTCTTGGCGTGGGCGTGCAGGCCCTCATGCTCGGCAAAATCGGCAATGCGAGATTGAACTTTGCCCAGGGCATCGCGGGTGTAATAAATGAAACTGGACTTTTTCACAAAATCGTCCACGCCCAGCGGGCTGGAAAAACGTGCCGTGCCGCTGGTGGGCAGGGTGTGGTTGGGGCCGGCAAAATAATCGCCCAGTGCTTCCGGCACATTCTTGCCCAGGAAAATGCTGCCCGCGTTCTTTACGCTGTTCAAAACGGCGAACGGGTCGTCCACACAAATTTCCAAATGCTCCGGGGCAATGATGTTCACGGCGTCAATGGCCTTGTTCATATCGTCCGTCACAATGATCTTGCCGTTGGTGTCCACGCTGGCGCGGGCGATGGCGGCGCGGGGCAGCTGTGGGATCTGCACTTCCAGCTCGGCTTGTACGGCCTTGGCCAGCTCGGCGCTGTCCGTTACCAGCACGGGGCTGGCCAGCTTGTCATGCTCGGCCTGGCTCAGCAGGTCAGCTGCCACCCAGGCAGGGTTGCAGCTGCCATCCGCCAGCACCAGAATCTCCGAAGGCCCGGCGATCATATCAATGCCAACCTTGCCGAACACTTTGCGCTTGGCGGTGGCAACGTAAATATTGCCGGGGCCGACGATCTTATCCACCGCGGGAATGCTCTCGGTGCCGTAAGCCAGCGCGGCCACGGCCTGGGCACCGCCGGTCTTGAAGATCTTGTCAATACCGGCAATCACCGCAGCAGCCAGGATGGAGGGATTCACCTTGCCATCCGGCCCGGCGGGGGTGGTCATCACGATCTCCTTCACACCGGCCACCTTGGCGGGGATCACATCCATCAGTACGGTGCTGGGGTAAGCGGCGGTACCGCCCGGCACATACACACCGGCTTTTTCAATCGGGGTATATTTCTGGCCCAGCACAATGCCGGGGGTATCGTTCATCACAAAGTTCTTGTGGACCTGGTGCTCATGGAAGGCGCGGATGTTGGCGGCGGCCATCTTCAGGGTAGTTACAAAATCCTCACCGGCGGCTTCAAAGGCTTCGTCAATTTCCGCCTGGCTCACCCGCAGCTCGTCCAGCTGGGCGTGGTCAAATTTCAGAGCGTAATCTTTCAGGGCGGCATCACCGCGGGCGCGCATATCGGCGATAATGGCATCCACGGTTGCTTCCACGCTGGCTTCCGCACGGATATCACGGTTCAGGATTTCTTCAGGCTTCAAAGCGTCAAACTCAAAAATGCGGATCATTTGGCAAGCGCCTCCTTCATCTTGTTCAGCAGTTCGGTCAGCTGCGCGTACTTGAATTTGTAGCTGGCTTTATTGGCAATGAACCGTGCCGAAATGGGCATGAACTCTTCCAGTACGGTCAGATTGTTTTCTTTCAGGGTGGTGCCGGTCTCCACAATATCCACGATCACATCCGAAAGCCCCAGGATGGGAGCCAGCTCAATGGAGCCGTTCAGTTTGATAATGTCAATATCGCGGCCAATGCTCTCGTAATGGGCGCGGGCAATGTTCACAAACTTGGTGGCAACGCGCAGGGCGCGGCTTTCATCGTCCACAAAGTTCCTGGGGCCTGCCACGCACATGCGGCACTTGCCCATGCCGGTATCCAGCAGCTCGTACACATCGGCACCGGATTCGGTCAGGATATCCTTGCCCACAATGCCAATGTCAGCAGCGCCGTGCTCTACATAAATGGCAACGTCGCTGGGCTTGACCAGGAAGTACCGCACCCCGGCTTCGGGGTTCTCCACCACCAGCTTGCGGGTCTCGTTGTAGTTTTCGTTGGCTTCATACCCGGCAGCGGCCAGCAGGCCATAGGCTTTATCGCCCAGGCGGCCTTTGGGCAGGGCGATGTTCAGCCACTGGCGCTCGGTGCCCTGCTGCTGTACCGGCGGCAGGGGAGCGCTCAGGCGTTCCAGCTCGTCCAGGTAAAGGGCAAAGCCCAGGGCGCAGGCACCGGGGGTAAAGCGCTGAGCCAGCAGGTCATACCGGCCGCCTTTCAGCACGGCACGGGGCACCCCGGCCACATAACCGCTGAACACCAGGCCGTTGTAATATTCCATATCACCGGCAAGGCTCAGATCCAGCTGCATGCCGCGTCCGGCATCGCCCAGTTCATTCTGCAGGCTCTGCAGTTCCAGCAGGGCGTCCTGCTGAGCTTCGCACTGGCACTGGCTGCGGGCGGCGGCCAGCGTGGTGCCAAAGGGGCCGTGCAGGCTTAAAATGGCGGTCAGCGCGTTGGCGGCGGCTTCATCCAGCCCGCTTTGCAGCGCGGCGGCATGCAGCTCGTGGGCGTTTTTATCGCGCAGCAGCTCCAACAGGCGCGGGCGGGCGGCGGCATCCACATGCAGGGTGTCCAGCAGGGCGGTCACAAAGCCCATATGGCTGACTTCCAGCACGGTGGGAACTTCCAGGCTGGCCAGGCTTTCCAGCGCAAGGCGCACAACCTCGGCCTGTTCGGCAGCGCCAACCGCACCGATACACTCCAGGCCCATCTGGCTGATCTCCGAGAAGGTGTGGCTTTCCCGGCTGGGGCGGCAGATCTGCTCTGTATAATAATACTTTTTGCATTCCCCGGCGGCGGGCTGGGCGTTCTTGGCGATCGAAAGCGTTACGTCCGGCTTGATGGCGCGCAGCTTGCCGTCCAGGTCGGTAAAGGTAATGACCTGGGAATCCGAAAGAAAGCGCTCGTTTTGCTGATAAAGCGAATATTCCTCAAAATGGGAACAGCGAAATTTGCGGTAGCCTGCACCCTCGTATAATACACGCAGCTGCAAAGTGCTGCGCTCAGCCGGTGAAAACCGGGAAAGATCAAGTTGCATGAATATACTCTCCTCTTCTAATCTCTTCCGAACCTCTTCCATTCCTCTTCATCCACAACCCACCAACTTACGCGGGAATAGATGAATTTATTATACTTTTATGCATTAAAGATGTAAAGAGATTCCGCGCAAAATAATAGGATAAAAATACGGCCATCCCGCGCCCCAAAGGGCGCAGAACGGCCGTATGCTCAATGTTTGGTGCGCTGAACGTTGTAGGTTTTGACCATCAGCACGGTGTACCACAGCAGCAGTACCGAAAATACCACAAAGCTGCCGGAAGAAGCCTTGCCCAGCGGCACGCTGGCAGGCGCAGCAAGGCTGGCAATGCGCAGCACCGTGTGGGCAGCCAGCAGCACCCCGCAGGCAACCAGCATCATGCGGGTGGAGCGGGTGTATTTCAGGTCGTCCACAGCGCGGCGGGCCGCAGGCAGGCTGCCCCACACAAGGCCCAGCAGCAGCCACAGGTCAGCCAGCCGCAAAAACGGCGCAGCAGCGGCCAAAGCCCCGCCGGCCTGCACCCAGGAACCGCACAAAACAAGCTCCAGTGCCGTGGCCGCCAACCCGCACACAAGCGCAGCCAGCCCCTGCCGTGTCAGCAGCAGGGCGCCGATCACCAGCAGCACGGTCAGGCTCAGTTCCGCCATGGTAACGCCTTCCGGCACACCCAGGAACGCCCGCCCCGCTGCGCCGATCCCCAGCAGCAGGAACCCGGCAGCCGCATAATTGTGGCGCTTTTCCATCTTAACACGTCCTTTTTGAAAAAGTCTGTTGCATAAAACCTTGAAAGGTTAAAGGGTATTATATCACGCGGTTCCCTCTTGCGCAAGGTATGCGGCGGTGGTATAGTAATTACTATGCGGTCCAAAACGCAGCTTTTTAACTGTACCTCAGGAGGTTTCTTGTATGCATATCCCAAAAGGTCCCACCGCCGGGCTGGAACTGGCGCTGTTTGAACCCGCTTTGCAGGCGGCGCTGCAGCCTTCCCCGGATTATGATGCGGCCCGCTGGCTGTATGTGCCCAATACCTACTCCGAGTACCGTTACATTTTGGGCACCCGCGGCAAAAAGCCGCTGATCTGCGTAGGCATCAACCCATCCACCGCGGCCCCGGATGCCCTGGACCCCACCTTGCAGAGCGCCCAGCGCATTGCCCTGGCTAACGGGTATGACAGTTTTTTGATGTTCAACGTGTACGCCCAGCGTGCCACCCGCCCCGATGATATGGAGCATGCGCTGAACCCCGCCCTGCACGCGGAAAACCGCAAGGCGTTCCGGTATCTGCTGTCTTTATCGGACCAGCCTGCCGTGTGGGCGGCGTGGGGGAACATCATCCTGAAACGGGATTACCTGATGGACTGTATGCGGGATTTTGCCGCCGACGGCAAAGCGGCAGGCGCAAAGTGGTACACGGCAGGCCCGCTGTTAAAATCCGGCCAGCCGCACCACCCGCTGTACTTAAAAAAGGATACGCAGCTGTTGGACTTTGATATTGATGCCTATTTGTGCGCTCAGCGTGCAAAGTGAGATAGAGTAATACCAGATGATTCCCGCTGTATCGGCGCTTAGGGCAACACCGCATAATTCTAAGTGCCGATACGGCGAGCGAGGTGCGGCAGATGCTAAGCCAAAAGCGCAGATAATACTGGATGTCTTATCGAGCATTTTGGCAACGCAGATGCCGTGCCGCAGCCGCCGAAGTGGTGCTTAAGCCGTCAGGCGGGAATTATGCGGTATTGCCTTAGAATGATTTGGTATTGCCGGATAGAGGATAACCCCAGGCTTGGGAGAGGAGATAGAAAGTCATGGCATTTGAAGTGGAATTTTCAAAACGGCTGGACCTGTTCGGCGCGGAAATTTTTGCCGCCCTGAATGATAAAAAGGTGGCCCTGGAAGCACAGGGCAAAAAGCTGTACAATCTTTCGGTCGGTACCCCGGACTTTGAGCCGATGCCGCACATCAAGCAGGCATTGTGCGATGCCGCCATGGTGAGCGAAAACTGGAAGTATTCCCTGCGGGACCTGCCGGAACTGCTGGATACCGTGTGCGCTTATTACAAGCGCCGCTTTGATGTGGACGGCATTACCCCGGACCAGATCATGAGCTTTAACGGCAGCCAGGACGGCATGGGCCACATGGGCCTTGCCCTGCTGAACGACGGCGATGTGGTGCTGCTGCCGGACCCCTGCTACCCGGTGTTCATTACCGGCGTCAAGCTGGGCGGCGGCGTGCCGTACTACTACCACCTGACCAAAGAGCATAACTTCCTGCCCAATGTGAAGGAGATCCCCGACGATGTGGCCGATAAGGCCAAGATTATGATCGTATCCCTGCCGGCCAACCCGGTGGGCAGCGTGGGCAGCCCGGAGCTGTACCAGGAGATCGTGGATTTCTGCAATGCACATAAGATTCTGCTCATCCATGATAACGCCTACAGCGATATCATCTTTGATGGTGCCGTGGGCCACAGCATCTTCAACATTCCCGGCGCCGAGACCTGCGCAGTCGAGTTCTTCTCCCTGAGCAAGAGCTTCAACGTGACCGGCGCGCGCATCAGCTTTTTGGTGGGCCGCCGCGATGTGATTGCCGCATGCAAGAAGCTGCGCACCCAGATCGATTTCGGCAAGTTCATCCCGGAGCAGAAAGCCGCCATTGCCGCTATGGCCGGCCCGCTGGAGCCCATCAAGGCCCAGTGTGCCGAATACCAGCGCCGCCGCGACGCCCTGTGCGGGGGCTTCCGCTCCATCGGCTGGGATGTGCCGGACAGCCACGGCTCCATGTTCGTCTGGGCACCGGTCCCGCAGGGCCACGGCACCAGCATGGAGTTCTGCATGGAAATGATTGAAAAAGCCGGCGTGATCTGCACCCCCGGCTCCAGCTTTGGCCCGTCCGGCGAAGGCTACGTCCGTTTTGCCCTGACCCTGCCGGTGGAAAAAATCACCGAAGCCGTCCAGGCTGTCAAGAACAGCGGTCTGATTGGGTAAAGCAGGCAAACGGGGAAGCAATACATAAAATATAGAGCAAGGCCCGATACCGTGCGGTGAGATTCACCCCGGCATCGGGCCTTGCTGATTTTTGTTTGTGTTAGGGCAGGGGAGCAGCGGGGTCAGTGACCCCGCCCTACAAAGAAGGCAATGGTTTTATCAGTCACTAGCAGGGTACGGGGGTGGAAAACGCACTTGTACAACTTAGGCAACACCGCACAATTCCCGCCTTGCGGCTTAAGCACCGCTCCGGCAGCTGCGGCACGGCATCTGCGTTGCCAAAATGCTCGATAATGTCGGGTTGCGGTACCCGCATCGTGCTTCGGGGGCAAAAGCCCCTCGCACTCTGCGACCGCTGCCCCTGCTTCGGTTCGCTGTTTCCGCCACTGGCGGCGCTCACCTTTGCAGCATCCAGTATTATCTGCGCTTTTGGCTTAGCATCTGCCGTACCTCGCTCGCCGTATCGGCACTTAGAATTATGCGGTATTGCCCTAAGTTGCCACCATAAAAATTATTCCCCGGCAAATACTTCATCTGTCATATTGCCCGCCGCGTCAAACAGCGCCACGCGGAAGCTGCCCGCCCCGGCGGCATGGTCCTCAGCCTGCTCGGCGCAGGCTTTCCAGAACCGTGCGGCCTGCACGGCAGCGGTAAAGGCATCCCCCGGCTGCACGGCGGCAAACGCCCCGCACAAAACGGAAAGCATACACCCGGCCCCCGTCACGGTGCGCATCCGGTCGCTGCCGCCGCGCACGGTGCAGAGCAGCTGCCCATCGGCAATCAGATCCTCGGTGCCGGAAAGCAGCACCACACACCCCAGCTTTTGCGCCAACGCTGCGGCCAGCCCGGCGGGCGCTTTTGGGGCGGTCAGACTGTCCACCCCGTGCTCGCTGCCGCCAAGGCCCAGCAGGGCGGCGGCCTCCCCGGCGTTCACCCGCACAATGGCGGGCTGCACCTGCTGCAAAAGGCTCTGGATGTTTGCCAGCCGCCAGGGGCTTGCGCCCACGCCCACCGGGTCCAGCACAACAGGGATGCTGCGGCGGTTTGCCGTGGCACCGGCGGTGCGGGCGGCGGTGAACTTGGCTTCGTCCGGGGTGCCGGTATTCAGCACAACGGCGCCGGCCAAAGCGGCAATGTCGGCCATTTCCTGCGGGGCCTGGGCCATGATGGGGCTTGCCCCGATGGCCAGCGCCAGGTTGGCGCAGTCGTTGGCAGAAACAATGTTGGAAATGCAGTGCAGAAGCGGGTGCTGCGCCCGGATGGCAGCCAGCGGTGCGGATACGGACATAAATACAAACCTCGTGTTACTTGTTCAGGGCGTTCTGCATGGATTTCAGGGTGCCGTTCTTTTCCAGCGCAAACAGGATGATGCCGGCAATGATGGAACCGCCCACGGTGGAAACCAGGAACGGCACAATGTAGGCATAGAACGCAATATCACCGGCGGCCTTGCCCATAAACAGGATGGCAACCGGCCATGCCAGCAAACCGCCGATGATGCCGGTGCCGAACACCTCACCAATCAAAGTGGGCAGAAGCTTGTGGGTTTTGTGGTAGACAATGCCGCACAGCAAAGCGCCGCACATGCTGCCGGGGAACGCCATCAGGCTGCCAAGGCCCAGCAGGTTGCGCAGCAGGCTGGCCACAAATGCGGCACCAACGCCGTACCAGGGCCCCAGCAGAACGGCGCACAGTACATTGACCATGTGCTGCACCGGCGCGCACTTGCTGCCAAATACAGGGAAAGAAAACATGCTGCCAACAACAGCAACGGCACACAGAACACCGGCCAGAGCCAGCTTTTTGGTATTGGACTTTTTCATATCGAGTACTCCTTTTTCAATATAACAAAAAAGCGGAAGGCTGCCGCAGGCATCTGCCGTCAGCCGCCTTGTACGGGCGCAGCGGGCAAACACTTCTCCCCGCTGTTCGGTCGAAGCTTGCTGGCTTCCTCTCACGCCGGAACACGGCTTCCCATCGCTGAATCACAAAGCTCCGGGCGCTCCCCCGCAGCTTCGGGCACAATGCCTGTTTTCCTTCCTTTCCCCTAAGGCGGCCCAACGGGCCGGCCCTGATATGATACAAAAAAGCAGGGGCCCAACGCGGAGCCCCTGCAAAAAAGACAGAACAAAACAGTTGAAAGTCTTCCTACGGTGGCATGGTCCACATCAGGTATTAAGGGTCGAAGCAGCGCTTCCTCTCAGCCAAAAAGGCTCCCCTGATTTCGTTACCCATCATAAACACTTGCGGGAATTTTGTCAAGGTCTTGTTTTTATCCGCAAAAAGGGGTATGATAGTACCCGTTATGGGGAGCCACTATGGCTGAGAGGGAACAATCGGTTCCGACCCGATGAACCTGATGTGGGTAATGCCAACGTAGGGAGAATGCAACATTCGTGTACAAAACGGGTGCGTCTTTTTCCGGCGCGCCCGTTTTTTGTTTTGCCTTTTTTGGAGGTTTTGTTTATGAAAGTTCTGCCGCAGCAGCTGCGCCTGTACGCTGTGACCGACCGCACCTGGCTGAACGGCCGCCGCCTTGCCGATGTAGTGGCCCAGGCCATTGACGGCGGGGCAACCTTTGTGCAGCTGCGGGAAAAATGCCTGGACGAACACGACCTGCTGGCCGAAGCCGAGGAACTGTCCGCCCTGTGCCACTTCCGCCATGTGCCGTTTGTGATTGATGATAATGTCGAGGTTGCTTTGGCAGCCGGGGCGGACGGCGTGCATGTGGGCCAGAGCGATATGGCTGCTAAGCGCGCCCGCGCCCTGCTGGGGCCGGATAAGATTTTGGGCGTATCGGCCCATAACGCTGCCGAAGCGCTGGCCGCCCAGGCCGACGGCGCGGACTACCTTGGCTGCGGCGCGGCCTTTGTGACCGGCACCAAGCTGGACGCCCACCCTGTTACTGCTGAAACCATGCGCGCGGTAACGGCGGCGGTCAACATCCCCGTTGTAGCCATCGGCGGCATTGACGCCGCCAACCTGCTGCAGCTGCAGGGCAGGGGGCTGGCCGGTGTGGCCGTTGTCAGCGCCATTTTTGCCCAGGCCGACCCCTGCGCTGCCAGCCGGGAACTGTACCGCCTGGCCGGGCAGTTATAATATGACCTTGCAGCTTTGAGGTGTTCGATACATCCTATCGCTGTTGGTGCGCTGTGCATTGGGGGCACCACCTTGCACGGCGGATATTTTTACCTGATGCTGAACCACGCCCGATACGGGCAACAGGAGGAAAAACATGAGAACAGCATTGACAATCGCTGGCAGTGACTCCAGCGGCGGCGCCGGAATTCAGGCCGACATCAAAACCATGACGATGAACGGCGTGTTTGCCATGAGCGCCATCACCGCCCTGACCGCCCAGAACACCACTGGGGTAACCGGCATCCTGAATTCAACGCCGGAATTTTTAGCGCAGCAGCTGGATGCCGTGTTTACGGATATCTACCCGGATGCTGTCAAGATCGGTATGGTCAGCTCCCAGGAGCTGATCCGCGTGATCGCCCAAAAGCTGCGGCAGTACGGCGCAAAGCATATCGTGGTGGACCCCGTGATGGTGGCAACCTCCGGCGCAGCCCTGCTGGAACCGGACGCAGTTACCGCGCTGGAAACTGAGCTTTTGCCCCTGGCGGAAGTCATTACCCCCAACATCCCCGAAGCGGAGATCCTGTGCGGCCACAGCATTAAGACGGCTGCCGATATGGAAAACGCCGCGAAAGAGATCAGCCAGAAATTTGGCTGCAATGTGCTGTGCAAGGGTGGGCATAACCTGAACGATGCCAACGACCTGCTGGTGCTGACCGATGGCAGCGCCGCCTGGTTCAACGGCCAGCGCATTGATAACCCCAACACCCACGGCACCGGCTGCACCCTGTCCAGCGCCATTGCCTCCAACCTGGCAAAGGGCTATGATCTGGAAACCGCTGTGCGCCGCGCCAAGGCGTATATTTCCGGCGCATTGGCCGCCATGCTGGACCTGGGCCATGGCTCCGGCCCCATGAACCACGCCTTTGCATTGGATAACGAGTGGAGCAAGGAGGCCGAAGCATGAAAAAGACTTCTGTATTCCAAAACAGCCTGATTTGGTTCGGTGCTGGTGTTTCCATTGCTGAGATCCTGACCGGCACTTACTTTGCCCCCCTCGGCATGGCCAAGGGCTTTGCCGCAATCCTGCTGGGCCATCTGATCGGCTGCACCATGATGTTCTTTGCCGGTCTCATCGGTGGGCGCACCGGGCTTTCCGCCATGGAAACCTCCAAGCTCAGCTTTGGCAAAAAGGGCAGCCTGTGGTTTGCCGCCCTCAACGTGCTGCAGCTGGTCGGCTGGACAGCCATCATGATTTATGACGGCGCGCTGGCGGCAAACGGCATTGCCGGTGTGGGTGCCTGGCTGTGGTGCCTTGTTATCGGCGCATTGATCCTGGTCTGGATTCTGATCGGCCTGACCGATTTGGGCCGCATCAACCAGGTGGTTATGGTGCTGCTGTTCGTGCTGACCCTTGTCATGTGCAAGGTCATCTTCTTTGGCGGCAACGGTATCATGACCGCGCAGGATGATTCCCTCAGCTTTGGCGCTGCCGTGGAGCTGGCCGTTGCCATGCCGCTGTCCTGGCTGCCGCTCATCAGCGATTATACCCGCGAAGCCGAAAAGCCCTTTGCCGCTACCCTGGCCAGCACTGTTACTTACGGCGTTGTCTCCTGCTGGATGTACCTCATTGGCATGGGCGCTGCCATCTATACCGGCCAGAGCGATATCGCCCAGATCCTGCTGCAGGCTGGCCTTGGAGTGGTCGGCCTGCTGATCGTGGTGTTCTCTACCGTCACCACCACCTTCCTGGATGCTTGGAGCGCCGGTATCTCTGCCGAGACCATCGCCCCCAAGTTCAAGGGCAAGCAGGTCGCTTTGATCGTGACCGTCATTGGCACCGTGGGCGCGATTGTTTTCCCCATGGATGATATCACCGATTTCCTGTACCTCATCGGCTCTGTGTTTGCCCCGATGATCGCCGTGCAGATTGCCGATGCTTTTATCCTGCATTCGGATGCTTCCGCCAAGGAGCTTTCCGCTTCCCGCATGATCATCTGGCTGGTGGGCTTTGTGATCTACCGCATCTTGATGAACATTGACTTTGTGCTGGGCAATACCCTGCCGGATATGCTCATCACCATGTTCATCACCGTGGTGTGGGGGCTGTGCGTGGAAAAGAACAAGAGCAAGGCATAAAATAAGGGCAATACCGCATAATTCTAAGTGCCGATACGGCGAGCGAGGTGCG
>ENA-OVGM01001564-OVGM01001564.1-human-gut-metagenome-genome-assembly--contig:-NODE-1564-length-17961-cov-4.314755_pt1 | contig 17961 bp, 15 predicted proteins | sample MGYA00237773_ERZ505425 | MGnify/ENA primary metagenome ERZ505425 (study PRJEB26158, sample SAMN06016407) | human gut metagenome | biome: human gut; feature: ankylosing spondylitis patient; material... | reverse complement strand
GTCGGCACACACAATATCCGCTTTCGGCAAATGCTCGGTCAATTCCTTACATCTGTTCATATTGTGTTCTATAATTTTAACCCTTATGCCGCTTTCAAGAAGCTGTTTCGCAAGATAAAACGATATTCTTCCGCCGCCGATTATAATTGTATTGTATTTTTTCGGCATAAAAATCCCCCCGTTTTCGTCTGCCATAATGAGTTTGCCGCGAAATTGCGGTTTTATCCGAAACCGTGGGGGGAAAGTATTATTTAATTGTACCGTATATAAGCTTTTTCTTTTCGGGCGGATTGTCGGCTATTTTAATTGCATTTAAATACAGCTTTTCGGCACTGTCGGCCCTTGCTTCGCAGGAGGTGTAAAGCGTTGCCAGAGCGTCGCCCTTATTAACTCTTTCGCCGGTCTTTTTGCGGAGTACAATTCCCGCAGCCATATCGATTTTGTCGTCCTTTTTCTCTCTGCCTGCGCCGAGTATCACGGCGGCTTCGCCTATCTTTCCGGTGTCCGCCGAAAAGATGTATCCGTCGCACGGCGATAATATGTCGCGAACGCATTTGTCTTTTTTGAAGAGGCTTGTATCATTTATATAATCGACGTCTCCGCCCTGAGCCTCAACAAGCTCACGGAATTTATCAAAGGCTCTGCCGCTGTCGAGCGCATTTGTCGCTTCTATAATACACTCGTCTATGTCCCTTCGGAATGAGAGTGACAGCATATTTGCGGCGAGATAAACAGATAATTCGCGAAGGCTCTTGTCACCGTTACCGCGTAAAATGTCGACTGCCTCGATAACCTCAAGCGCATTTCCGACATTTCTGCCGAGCGGCTCGTCCATATTTGTTATAACGGCTATGATGTTTCTGCCGCAGCTTTTGCCTATGCCGACCATTGTTTCTGCGAGAGCCGCGGCGTCCTTTTCGTTTTTCATAAATGCGCCGCTTCCGCATTTCACATCGAGAACTATATTTTTGTCGCCTGCCGCAAGCTTTTTGCTCATAATGCTCGCAGAGATAAGAGCCCTGTCATCCACGGTGGCTGTTACATCGCGAAGTGCGTAAAGCTTTTTGTCGGCAGGTGCGAGGTTTCCGGTCTGACCTATCAGAGAAATTCCGATTTTGTTTACCTGTTTAAAAAAGCTGTCGCTTGCCATTGCTGTGTTGTAGCCGGGAATAGACTCCAGCTTATCAACCGTACCGCCCGTGTGGCCGAGACCTCTGCCGCTCATTTTGGCAACCTTCAGACCGCAGCCGGCGGCAATGGGAGCGACTATAAGTGAGGTTTTATCACCGACGCCGCCGGTTGAGTGCTTATCGCAGGACACACCGTCTATTTTGCTCATATCGTTCATATCGCCCGACTGCGCCATACATAAGGTGAGATTTGATATTTCGCTGTCACTCATACCCTTAAGACATATGGCCATAAGCAGCGCCGAAGCTTGATAGTCCGGTACCGAGCCGTCCGTAAATCCGTCGACAAAGAACTTGATTTCGTCAAAGGACAGCTCTTTCCCGTGCTTCTTGTTATCGATGATGTCATACATTCTCATTTCGTCACGACCTTTCTTTAAATTTAATTGCTTATAAACCTTGCGGCAATGCAGAAAAGCAAAAGCAGGGGAAAATAAAAACTGCCGAAAAGGATTAGGCCCTGCTCCGACAGCTTTATGTGTGAAATATTAGAATCCGCGTGAGCTTCCTCCGCCGGAGAAGCCGCCGCCTCCGCCCGAAAATCCTCCCGAGGACGAGCCTCCCGAGAACCCTCCGGATGAATGTCCGCCGAAGCCGCCTCCGTAAAAGCCGCCTCCGTGATAATCTCCGCCGCCGTGATAAATTGCTTTGCGTATTATGCGGCCGGGTAAAATCAAGGTAATCAGTACCAGAACCGTTATTATAATAATAACGGCGAGGTCGATTTTTTCGTTCCCGGAATCTGATGAGGAGTAATCGCCGATGTCCGTGTCGTCAATGCTCGTATAGCCCTCTACTCCGTATTCGGAATAAACCTCCTCGACGAGCTTTTTGTAGCACTCGCGAAGACCCGTGGAATAGTCGCTGTTTTTGAGGTACGGAACTGCATAGGAATCGAGAATTCGTCCCGATTTACCGTCGGTGAGAGAGCCCTCAAGACCCTTTCCGACTTCAATTCGCACCTGTCTGTCGCCCGTGGATAACAGCAGCAATACGCCGGAATCATCGTCCTTATCGCCTATGCCCCATTCTCGCGCAAGTCCTATCGAATAGCTTTCAATATCTCTGCCGCCGAGGCTTTGAACCGTGACAACTACTACCTGCGCCTTTGTCTTTTTGTACAGCTCCTCGCCGAGAGCTTGTATGGTGCTTTTGTCCTCATCGGTGAGACACGAGGCAAAATCGTTGACAAAAAAGTCACTTGTGGGAGACGGGTAATCGTCTCTAGATTGTGTGGTCATTTTGTTGTCATCGGTAAAGCTTGGGGCGAAAAAACTGCTTGCCAGCAACGGATGCTCGCTTTTTGCGGCTGCCGGCAGAGCCGTCAGCAAAACAATCAAAAGTGAAACAAGCAGTGCGCCTGCACCTATCGTCTTTTTCATAGCTTATTTACCGAAATCCACAGCGGGAACAGTTGCAGCTTCGGCTGTTGCGGTGAAATAATCCGCCTTTTCAAAATGGAAGAGTCCCGCAATTAACGATGCGGGGAACGATTGAATTTTTGTATTGTATTCCTTTGCGGCGTTGTTATAGTCCTGACGCGCAACGGAAATACGGTTTTCGGTGCCTGCAAGCTCATCCTGAAGATTTATAAAATTCTCATTTGCCTTGAGATCGGGATAGCTTTCGGCTATCGCCAAAAGTCGTGATACGGCACTGTCAAGCTGACTCTGAGCACTGTTCAGCTCGTCAACCGTCTTGGCACCCGAAAGTGCCGTGCGAGCGTCTGCAACTGCCGTAAAAACGTCCTCCTCATGAGAAGCGTAGCCCTTTACGGTGTTTACAAGGTTCGGTATAAGGTCCGCGCGGCGCTGAAGCTGTGTTTCAACCACGGACTGCGCGCTCGTCACGTTTTCACGCAGCTTTACGAGATTGTTGTAGCTGCCGACAATGCTGCCGATAAGTGCAATGACAATAACAGCAACAATGATTCCTACTGTAAGACTTTTTTTGTTTTTCATGGTGTTACCTCCTTTTTCGGGGGAGAAATATCAGTCGTCAAAACCGTTCGGATTGTTTTTTTGCCAACGCCATGAATCCTCGCACATTTCCTCGAGGTCGCGTTTTGCCTCCCAACCGAGCTCTTTTTTAGCCTTTGACGGGTCGGAGTAGCAGGTAGCTATATCACCGTCACGGCGAGGAGCGATTTTATAATTGATTTTAACGCCTGTGGCTTTTTCAAATGCTTTAACTATATCTAAAACGCTGTAACCCTTGCCTGTGCCGAGATTATAAATCCTTACGCCGCCGTTTGAGGATTTCAGCTGATCTACGGCTTTTACGTGACCGAGAGCCAGGTCAACCACGTGGATGTAATCGCGAACACCCGTTCCGTCGCGGGTGGGGTAGTCGTTGCCGTAAATCGAGAGGCAGTCAAGCTTGCCTATTGCAACCTGGGTTATATACGGCATAAGATTGTTCGGGATTCCGTTGGGGTTTTCACCTATGAGGCCGCTCTTGTGAGCACCTATCGGGTTAAAGTAGCGAAGCAGCGTAACATCCCAGCTGTTGTCTGCTTTATAGAGATCCTCAAGGATTATCTCTATCATATACTTTGTGGTACCGTAGGGATTTGTTGTACCGCCGGTTTTCATATCCTCCGTGAGCGGCGAAACATTGTTCATACCGTAGACGGTAGCTGAGGAGGAAAATACGATCTTTTTGCAGCCGTTGTCTCTCATAACCTCGCAGAGCGCAAGAGTTCCGCCGATGTTATTATCGTAGTACTCAAGCGGCTTGTGGCAGGATTCGCCTACCGCCTTGAGGCCTGCAAAATGTATGACGGCGTCTATTTTATTTTCCTTAAATACGGAGTCAAGCTTCTTTTTGTCGCGAACATCGCACTCATAAAACTTAACTTTTTTTCCGACTATTTCCTCAACGCGCTCGAGTGCCTTGGGGCTTGCGTTGTAGTAGTTATCAACCACTATCGGTTCATATCCTGCGTTAATAAGCTCTATGCAGGTATGGGTGCCTATAAATCCGGCACCGCCGGTTACTAATATTGCCATTTAAAATGTCCCCCTTGATAATATATACAAAATATGGCTGTTTAAAAAGTGTTATGAAAGATTTGTTCCGGGATAGTATTTTGCGAGTATCTGCGCGTAGGTCGAGCCGTCGGCGGCCATTTTGTTTGCACCGGCAAGGCTCATACCGACACCGAAACCGCTGCCGTATGAGGTTATCTTAAAGGTGTCGCCGGAAGAGGTGTAGGATACGGCAAAGCAGTATGACGGAATCTTGTTTTCGAGAAGCTCACAGGCGAATTTATATCCGCTTATTTCCTTACCGCCTACGTTTACGGTTTCGACGTATCCTACTCCCGTGCTTATGGCGCCGTCGTGCTTTGTAACCTTTACCCAGTCCTTGGCGGAGCCGGAGAGATTTATCGAGCTGTCAAATTTATTTGCAAGCTCCTTTAATTCACCGGATGTAAGAGTAATCTCCGTTTTGTAGCCGTCTGCGTTTTTATCGGATGCGCTGTCTACCGTTTTAAGGTAGGGGAAGGAATTACCGAAAACAACGTCTGCCGAGGTGGTTTTGCCTGCCGACAGCTTAAATGTGGGAGTGAATGCCGGTTGACCGTTATATACGACATATTCGCCGAATACCTCCGAAACGGCATTCAGTATGTTGTCGCTCACCGTTTCTGCGGCATTAAGACCGCTCACGTTAAAGTTTGTGTTGCGGTATTTCAAATATGTATAAACGGCAACTGCATCGGCCTTAATGGCTTCGGAATTGTAGCTGTCGTCCACATCCGCGGCCACAATTTTTGCGAGTGCCTTTTTTGCCTCCGTTTTTACGCCGTTGAGCACAATGTATTCGGGGAGAGCGTTTTCGTTTGCCGCATTGTCACCCTGAGAAGCGGCGTTTGCGGCGTCCTCGGCCGCTCTCGCAAGGTCGTCCTTGTCAATTCCGTTAACCGCTTCATTGCGCATAAAAACAGAGAGCGGAACCGTATCCTTGGATATTTCCGGGGGAACGGTCGTTTCCTCGGAAGTCGTTTCGGGCGCGGTGTTTGCGAGCGCCTCGGCGGCTTTTTTGTCTCTTTGATATTTCACAAGGAAAAATGTGCCTGCCGCAACGGCAAGAGCGAGAATTATTACAAGTATTGAAACAAGGACTTTTTTCCCTTTGCCGGGAGTTTTTTCGGCTTCGGGCTCTGCTGCGGCTTCGCCGGAAATCTCTATGCCGACGGAGCTTTCCCCGGAGGCCTTTTCGCCGATAAGCTCTATAAGCTCCTCTGCGGCGTCTCTTATGAAGCTTTCATCCTTTTCATCGGGCTCGCGGTAGAGCTTTCTGACTATTGCGGAGCTCTCGCCTGCGACGGCAATGCATATGTAAGAACAGCCGTCCGTATTGCAAATATCCGAAATGCACGCGCCGAAATCCGCAGAGGCAAGCTCCTTTGCCGATTTTGCCATCTGTGCGGTGTAATCGGTGACATTGAAGTCGCCCTTGTCCTCGACATGCGGTGTAAATGTGAAGAACTCGAAAAAGTCGGGTGAAACAGAGCCGAAGGATTTTACATATTCGGAATTTTGATTGCCGTTCACCGCAACACGGCTGCCGCTCTCGCGAAGAATATTTACGGTTTTGGAAGTGATTTCCCCTACACTCTCGGGAAGCGCGGGAGGCGTCTGCGCGGCTTTTTCGGGAGCCGGCGCCTCTTGCCTTTTTGGCGGAACAGACGGCTTTACCGTTGCGTTTTTCGGGGCGTAAGCCTCCTCGCGGACAGCTATGGTCTCGCCGCTCGTGAGATACGGAATAACACCGTTGCGAAGCACCGTGTCAAGGCGTGCGTCGTCAAGAGGCAGATACATTATCTGTTGATGTCCCTTAGAAATGACAAAGCCGGAATTTACTCCGTCGCGGGTTAAAAACGGGACGGCACCCTTCGGCATCTGCGATTGAAGCAGCTTTTGCGACTCGGGAATTTCCGCGGCGCGTCCGAGTGCTTTTTTGACCGTCGGATTTTCCTCAATGTCAAGAGAGAGTGCCTTTGTAAGCAGCGTCTTTGTTCTGACATATATCTTCGGGTCAACGGCAATAACTATAAGCTCGGAGTCCGCGAGTGCTTTGCCGAGCGACGGGAACATCTCCTTGAGAGAAGAAAATCTCTTGAAGGACACGTCATCGTCGGTAAAGGCGTTAAGACTGCCGGAAATTTTGATTTGAAGCTTAGTAGCCGGAATGTCGTCACTCGAAATAAGTGAAAACAATTTCAAATTCATATCCTTGTCCATCCTTGTTTATAAATGTGTATTAAAAACCGATTATTCGGCGGGCTGCCATTTTTCCGCCGAAGCAAAGGGGTTCTTTTGACCTTTTTTATCATACCATACCTGCGGATAGCGCGGATTTTCGTTGACCGTGACGAGCGAAGTGTCTACATTTTCGCTTTCGCCGTCGCGCAGAAGTCTGCCGACAACCACAAGTCTTGCGTTTGAAAATTCGTAGCTGCAGGTGGATAGTGTAATAAGCTTATCCGTATAGTCTACGCTGACGCCTGTTGAATAAAGCTTTCTCTCGTCTATTGCCGCTATAAATGCGTCAAAGTTTTCCTTTGTCGGGAATTTGGGCGTGTTGTAGTAAAAGAGGTAGCCGTTATCCTGCTCGGGCGCGCTGCCTGCTATAAAGGCGGCATAGATTTTAAATTTATAGGTCTTAAACAGAGTGTCGTATTCTATAATCGGCGACTCCTTAAAGCCGTCGGGCTTCTTGTATTTGTCAAGCTCGGCAAACACAAGGCCGTCGCTCATGTGATGACCGTAAATTACAGTGTTCTGGCTGAGATATTTCGGGTCACAGCGGAAATCGAGGAACGGGCAGCCGTAACGGCTGTAATTGCCGTAGAAATCCTGCTTGAGGTACTCGTCGTTATCCTCGGCCTGCACAACCTGGACGTCGATTGCCGTATTCGGAACGCGAATCCAACCGACAAGGTCGTTGTTTATGGCATAGAGATAAGCGTATTTCGGCATCATACCCTGAGGCAGAGTGACGTTTGGATATTTGGCAAAAAATTCCGCCCACGCCTCTTCGTCGGTAAGGTTTGAATCGGCGTCGATAACCTGACCTTTAATGTTAGCGTTTTGCTTGTTGGCGCTGTTTTTCTGACCCATCAGCACGCCGAACCAAACAGCGCAACCGATAAGCGTGAAAACAGAGATGTCCATTATTACCTTTCTGATTATCTCGGAAACCTTGTCATGCTTATTCGGGAAGAACGCCGCAAGACCGCTCTTGAACATCTCACCGAAGGTCTTGACGGGTTTCTCATCTTCTTCCGGTTTTTCTTCCTTCTGCTCTTCCTCGGGCTTTTCTTCCGGCTTTTTATCCTTGGAGGGGCGAACTATTGCGATGCTTTCTGCGGGAGCTTTTTCCTCCTCGCGAGGCTTCTGATATTGATTTGTAATATCGATGAAGTGGTTATCGTCGCCGGAATATTTGTTTCTTCTCGACGTCTGCTCGGTTTCATTTTGAGAGTTGTCGTTTATGGCAGACAAAATATCATTGTAGATTCTGTCGGTGTTTTTATCGATAACCTCGTTTTTCTTTTCGCTTTCGTCCGTCGACTTCGCATTTAAGTTTTGCGGCTCCGCTTTTTCGGTGCGAGACTGCTCTGTTTCGGCCGGCTGAGCGTTATTCGGCTCAGGCTGTGACTTATCCTTCGACTCGTCACCGAGGGCAGAGAGTAAATCGTTTATCTCGCTGTCGGGTTTTTCGTCCTTTGCGGTTTCGTGGTTTACCTTATTTTTAAGCTCTTCAAATGATAAAAGCTCGTTGTCGTTGTTTTTCTTGTCCTTGCTTTTGCTCATTTAAGCTCTCACTCCTTTCGGATACCATCTTTCGGCGTTTTTATATGGATTTGCTTTTTTATATTTGTCATACCATATCTGAGGATAGCGCGGATTTTCGTTTACCGTCGCAAGCGAGGTATCAACCTCTTCGCTTTCACCGTCTCGTATGAGCCTTGCAACCAGTACACAACGGGCGTTTGTCTCGCCGCGGCGCGTTGAAATATCCATATCGCGCGTGCAGGTCGAGAGGGTGAGTATTTTGTCGTCGGTATTTACGTCTATTCCCGTCGAATAGAGCGAGCGTGACGCAATCTCGTCAAAGTACTCCGCGTAGTTTTCGCCGCTCATAAACGGGTATATGTAATTGAAAACATAGCCGTTGTCGTCCTTTTCATCCGCGTTTGTCAAAAAGACGGCTATGACTTTCCATTTGTAATCGTGATAGATAGTGTTAAACTCAATTACGGGATTTTCTTTCCAAAATTCGATGTCCTTGTATTTTTCAACGTCCGAGAACATGGTGGAATCGAGGTAATTGTGACCGTAAATTATGGTGTTTGTGTCAAATTCGCCGTCGGTTATCGTGTTGCGGTAATCGACAAACGGAGTTCCGCGTCGCTCGTAGCTGCCGTAGAAGCTGCGCCTTAAATAGTAATTGTTGTCGGAGCCGTGCACAACGGGATGATTTACAGTTGTACCGGGAATTTTTATCCAGCCGACAAGATCGGGATTTACGGAATACGCCTTTTTGTATTTTTCCTGAATACCGTCCGGGAAAACCGTGTCTCCGTAATCGTACTCAGGCACGTCAAACTGAGGATTTGCAAGGCTTGCTATTTCCGCCGCCTCTTTTTTGCTCTTTATTATATCAACACCGTATTTCACACAGAAGGTTCCGGAGACTATCAAAACAATTATTGATATAAAGAGTATAAATTTGCTGCCCTTGCCCATCGGCTTCTTTTTTTGTTTCTTTTTGCCGCCTTTTTTTTGCGGAACGGTGTTTTCGGTGATGACATTATCGTCGTTCATCGTATTGCCTCCATAATCATTTCGAGAGCGGTATCTGCGCTGATGCTGCGGTTTTGCTCCCTGACGTCGCCGGTAAAATTGTTTAGAAGCTTTTTAACTATTGTGCTTTTACCGTCGGAAACGGCTATATAAACAAGGCCCACGGGCTTATTTGTATTGTCCGAAGACGGTCCCGCTATACCCGTAACGGCAACTGCTATATCGGCCTTTGTAAGAGACAAAACGCCCTTTACCATTTCACGCGCGGTTTCGCGGCTTACGGCGCCGTATTTTTTTAGGGTTTCCGGGGAAACGCCGAGCACATTTTCTTTGAAACGGTTTGAATAACAGACAACGCCGCCCTCGAATACCTCGGAGGAGCCGGATACGTCGGTAATGCGTTTTGAAATGAGTCCGCCGGTACAGCTCTCTGCCGTGGCAAGCTTAAGTTTTTTACTTTTGAGAAGTTCTACCGTCTGCTTTTCAATACTCATAATTTTTTCCTTTAAAATGTGATAAGCTCCTGCTTTACGCCCTCGACCGCACGGTTTATAAGCGCGTCGCTGTCAAGCGATAATTCGGCTTTTTCGATTTCTTCGGGCTTCGGGTGAAGACGCGGATGCTTCGGTGTAAATACCGTACAGCAATCCTCAAACGGTCTTATCGAAATATCAAATGTGTCTATCTTTCTTGAAATAACGACTATTTCGTTCTTATCCATACCTACAAGCGGGCGAAGCACCGGTAAGCGCGAAACGCTGTCGGTAGACATCATCGCCGTAAGAGTTTGGCTTGCCACCTGACCTACGCTCTCTCCCGTGACAATAGCCTCGCAGCCCTCTTTTTCGGCAAGGATATTTGATATGCGCATCATATAACGTCTCATAATGAGGGTGAAAAGCTCCTCGGGACATTTATCGCGTATGTTTTCCTGTATCTCGGTGAACGGCACGGTTATAAGCTTGATTGTGCCGCTGTACTTTGCTACTTTAGCGAGAAGGTCGTGAACCTTCATTTCGGACATGGGCGATGTGAACGGGGGAGAGGCGAAATGTACGGCGTTTAAAACAACTCCGCGTTTTGCCATCATCCAGCCTGCAACAGGGCTGTCGATTCCTCCCGAGATAAGAAGCGCCGCTTTGCCGCCTGTGCCGACGGGCATACCGCCTGCGCCCTTTTTCTGGTCGCCGTGAATGTAAGCCGCGTTTTCGCGGATTTCTATTACTATGGTTAAATCGGGATTTTTAACATCGACTCTGATGTGCGGAAAAGCGTTTAAAACCGCCTCGCCGACATCACAGCATATTTCCGGTGATTTTAAGGGGAAGGTCTTGTCTGCGCGTTTTGCCTCCACCTTAAAGGTTGAAGCGTTTTTAAGAGCCTCGCTTAAATACACGGGAGTCGTTTTGAGGATTACATCCATATCCTTTTCGACTGCGGCGGCGCGCTCATAGCCTGCAATGCCGAATATGCGTGAAATTTGATCCTCTGCCTCTTCCATATCAAAGCTTTCGTCAAAAGGCTCTACGGTTATTGTTGACTGTGAGCGGATGACCTTGAATTTTCCGAGCGACTGAAGACGCCTTTTGATATTTTTTGCGAGCGTTGACTCAAATGACGAGCGGTTAAGGCCCTTAAGCGCAAGCTCTCCGTTTTTTATAAGTATTATTTCTTTCATATTGCTGTTTCTTTATCCTTTGTGTTTTCTGAGTTTTTCGACAGCGATTTTTATGACATCGGCACAGCGGTCAATTTCATCAATCGAGGTGTCGTTTGAAAGGCTTATCCGTATGGCGGAATCTATTCTGTCGGGCGGAAGCCCCATGCTTTGCAGCACATTGCTCCTGTGCCCCTTGGAGCAAGCCGAGCCTGCCGAAATGTATACGCCGTTCATCGAAAAGAAGTTTACCGATACCTGAGACGGTATTTCGTCTATGGAAATATTGATAATGTACGGCAGGGCGTTTTCGGGGGAATTTATATGTACTCTGGGAATTTCTTTTATCCGCTCTCTCAGACGGAGATTGAGCTTTATTACATACTTAAGATTTTTTTCGACGCTTCCGCCGTTTTCAACAGCGGCGGCAAAGCCTGCTATCGCCGGCATACCCTGAGTTCCCGAGCACATATTGTTCTCCTGACCGCCGCCGAGAATATACGGGTTTATGCGTACGTTTTTATTTATATAAAGCGCTCCCACGCCCTTGGGACCGTGAACCTTGTGTGCACTGACGCTCATAAGGTCTATTCCGCAGCTTTTGGGACAGAGCGGAATTTTCATATAGCCCTGCACATCGTCAACGTGCAGAAGAGCGGGAGAATTTTTGCTCTTTATGATTTTTTTGAGATTTTCTGCGGGCATCACAGAGCCGACTTCGTTGTTGACGGCCATTACAGATACCAAAATCGTATTTTCGTCTATGGCGTTTTCGAAGTCCTTTAAGCTTATATTGCCGTCGCTTTGCGGCTGTACTCTCACTACCTCAAAGCCGCTTTCCTCGAGGCGTTCCATACATTTTTCAACGCTCGGATGCTCTAAAGCCGTAGTGACTATTTTCTTGCCGAGTCGCTTTTTTGCGCCGACTGCACCGAATATCGCGGTGTTGTTTGACACGGTGCCGCAGGGGGTGAAATATATTTCATCGGGGCTCGCTTTTAAGCTTGCGGCAATCGTACCGCGGCTTTTTTCGAGAAGCATATATGCGTCAACGCCTTTTTGATGAAGCGAAGACGGATTTCCGTAAAGCTCGGTCAGTGCGGAAATTTCTGCGTCCACAGCGGCCTTACAGGGCTTTGTGGTTGCGCTGTTGTCAAGATAACATTCCATTTTGACCGCTCCTTTAATTCAAACTTAATCAGTATATTATTATACACTATAAGGTGCGGTTTGGCAAATAAATAAGCGGCTTTTTTCAAGTATATTTATGTTTTTTTTGCTAAAAATATCGCAGAGGTGAAATTTATGGAAAAGAAGATGAAAAGACGCTCCTATGTGCGCGTTGTATCCTTTGTCGCAGCACTTGCGGCGGTGCTTGTCGCAGCGTCGATATGCGGCAATGTACGCGCGTCAAAATACAAAAGACAGATTACTTTGTCGCAGCAGCGAGCTCTTACAGAGCTTGACGGAAGACTGCGTGAAATAGGTACAAGCCTCAAAAAAGGGGTGTATTCAAGCACTCCGCCGATGCTGAGCGGTATGGCGTCGGAGCTGTCAAGAGAGACTCTTGCGGCAAAAAGCTCGCTTTCCGTGCTTCCGCTTGAAAATACAAATCTTGAAAACACATATAAATTTTTATCGCAGGTCGGCGATTTCACCGAGACCTTAAACCGCAAGGTTGCCTCAGGCGAAAGCATCTCAGACGAGGAACGTGAAAATCTCCGCTCCCTTATCACGTTTTGCGATGCGCTGTCGGGAGAGGTTTCAAATATACGCGCGGATATGTTCGACGGAAGCTTCAGCTTTTCACAAAAAAGCGGTGAGCTTGCCTTAACGGGTGAAAAGACGGAATATCTTGCAGGCGATATGGAGGACGCACAGCAGTCGCTGAGCGATTATCCCACGCTTATTTATGACGGCCCGTTTTCCGACCATATTATGTCGGCTCAGCCGAAAATGACGAGCGGAGCAAAAGAAATATCAAAGGAAAACGCCCTTGATGCGGCAGCTGCCTTTCTCGGCTGCGACAAAAAGGAGATATCGTTTTTAAGCGAAGAGTCGGGGAATGTGCCTGCATATTGTTTTTCACATAATAATAAGACGGTTGCTGTAACCAAAAACGGCGGATATGTTATATATATGCTCGACTCGTCCTTTGCGGGCGAAGCGAAGCTGAAAACAGCCGATGCGCTGAAAAAGGCTTCCGAATTTTTGGCGTCTCACGGCTATGCCGATATGAAGGAGAGCTATTACAGCACGTCGGACGGGGTCTGCACCGTAAATTATGCCTACAAAAAGGACGGTGTTATTTATTATCCCGATCTCATAAAGGTAGGCGTAAATCTCGAAACAGGTGATATTGCGTCATTTGATGCAAAGGGCTATATTATGAATCATACCGAGCGCAATTTAAGCTCCGATATTTTGTCACAGGCGGAGGCTCAAAAATCCGTCAGCGGTCTTTTAACGGTGCTCGATTCAAAAAGAGCCGTAATTCCGACAAAGAGCAAGGGCGAAAAGGATTGCTGGGAATTTCATTGCACCGATAAGGACGGTAATGAGGTGCTCGTCTATATTGATACAAAAACGGGCTATGAGGACGATATACTTCTGCTTTTGTATTCCGACGGCGGAATCCTGACAAAATAATAAAAAGAAAAAATACGGAAATAATAATTTTGTCCGAAATGAGACAAAAGAAAGATTGTGGTGATAGATATGAAAAAGGCTGTTGCAGCTGTTTTGCTCGCCGTGCTTCTTGTTTGCGCCGTGTTCTCATCCTGCGGTAAAAAGGAGGACGGAGCCGTTACCGGAAACGGAAATACTACTCGCTCCGCCGCGCAAAATGCAGTTACAAACGCAGGCGACGCCGTAGGTGACGCAGTCACCGGCGCCGGAGATGTTGTCGGCGATGTTGTTACCGGAGCCGCCGATATAGCAGGCGACGTTATCACGGGTGCGGGCGACATAGTAAACGACGCGGTGACAGGTGCGGGCGAAGCCGCAAGCAAGGCTGCGTCGGACGCGGCAAGATAAAATTGACGAAGCCACGGTTAGCGCTAACCGTGGCTTCACTTTTTTATTTAAACCGGAGCGTTTGTGCTGCGGCAGCTTATCAGTTGCCGTAACCGTATGCGCTGAACGGATTGTACGAATTGCTGCGTGTTGTGGACTCCGTCTTTACGGAAGAGGAATCGCCCTTATCCTCAACGAGGGTTGCCTTTACTTCAAATTCATTGATGTTGTAATTGCTGTCTATTCTGCAAATCGTAAGCGTAAGCGTATCGCCCACGGCAGATTTATCGATAAGGTCCGGAAGATCGTCTGCGCTGTCAAGGTCCTTGCCGTTGACCTTGGTAATTAAGTCGCCCTGCTTTACGTCCTGAGACGCAAGGCTTGAATCGGACTGAACACTCTGAACTATCAAGGAACCTGCCGGGAGCTCCTTAAGGCTTACGATCATACTGTACATCTGACTTGAAGACGCCGGTGAATAGGTTATTCCGAGCTTAGGTCTGTTAGTAACATAGCCGTTTGCAACTATTTCGTCGTAAACTTCCTTTGCTGTAACGCTCGGTACGGAGAATGCCATTCCCTCGTAATCGGTGCTTGCTATTTTAGATGAGTTTATGCCTATTACCTGACCGTATTCATTGACGAGCGCGCCGCCGGAGTTGCCGGGGTTTATGGCTGCCGTGTGCTGAATACAAATCATCTCATAGCCTATCTGACTGTTTACGGGGCGAGAAATCGCGGATACTATACCGTTTGTGAACGAGCCTGCAAACGCCGTTCCGCCGGGATTGCCTATCGCGTAGACCGTCTCGCCTACGGAGAGCTTGTCGCTGTCGCCGAATTCCGCGGCTTTAAGACCCGTGGCCTTGATTTTTAAAACTCCGATGTCGGTTTTCGAGTCATATCCCACTACGGTAGCGTCGTACTGTGTTTCGTCGGATAGCTGAACTCTGACGGAGCCGCCGCCCGAAATTACGTGAGCGCAGGTCATAATATATGTGTACTGCTTACTGCTGTCCTCGCCGACTATTACGCCCGAGCCCTGACCCGATGCGGAGGAGGAACGACTGTCGGAGTATACGAGTATGCCGACGGAGCTGTCCTTTATCTTATCATAAACGCCTGCCGCGGTAAGACTGCCGCTCTTATCGGTAGAGGAAGCGGTGGGAGTTTCGTTTATCGTAACGGTTGAGCTGTCTGCGGAAGTTTTTTCGCTTGTCTGCTTTTTGGCACCGTCCTTATTGCTGAGAGAAACCGCAATGCCCGTAACACCGAGTGCCACACAAACCACAACTGCGATTATGAGGGCTATAACGCCGCCTTTTTTATGCTTTGACGGCTTATTGTCAACCGGCTTTTTCGGCGGTTGGCCTGAATTTCCGTAATAGACATAGCTGTTATTTCCGCTGTATGTCGAGCTCGGACGGTATGCGCCGTTTGAGCCGTAGTAGCCGTTGTTTCCGCTTGAATAGCCGTTATTGCTGCCGTTTGCATTTGAACTGCCGTTATTTGTGTTTCCGCCGCCGTTCGAGTAAGGGTAGCCGTTATTCGGCTGATAGCCGCCGTTATAAGGACTGCCGCTGTTCGCTCTTTGAGCGTCATTGCCGGCTTCGGGAGCACTTTGGAAATTACCCGTGCTTTCCGGGTTGCTTTGCTGCTCGTTTCCCGAAGGGGTGTTGTTATTGAAATCGTCCATAAAAAGATCTCCTTGATTTATCTGATGAAGACAAGAGCTTTTCTCTTATCGTTGTCATAATAATAACCGACGGTTATTACAGAACTGTTAACTCGATTTAAATAATCTGAATACTTTTACAGCTGCTTAGGCGGAAGATATTTCGGAATGGTAAACCAAAATTCGGTGTATTTGCCCTCTTCACTGTTGCAGCCTATCGAACCGCCGTGCATTTCGACTATCGTTTTGCATATATAAAGACCGAGTCCTGCACCCTTGACGTCATAGCTGCGCGATTTATCAACCTTGTAGAAGCGCTCGAATATTTTTTCGCGCTCCTCCGAGGAAATACCCGCGCCCGTGTTTACTACCTTTATAAGCGTTGCGTTTTCGTCATCGTCTGCAAATACGCTTATGGTGCCGTTTTCCGTGAATTTGACCGCGTTGTCCACAAGATTGTATATGACCTGATGTATCATATCCTCGTCGGCGGTGACCGTTACGGAATGAAGCCTGTCAAGCCCGGATATTTCAATGTGCTTGCGCTCTATTATCTGCTCGAACGACAGCAGCACGTTGAATATTTCCGCACTTATGTCAAACGCCTTCGGTTTCAGCTTTAATTCACCCGCTTCGATTTTGGACATATTCAGCATTGCCGTAACAAGCCTTGAAAGTCGCTTGGTCTCATCGGAAACAATGCTCAAATAGTGCTTTTGCTGGCTTTCGGGAATGGTGCCGTCAAGGATTCCGTCTATGAAGCCTCCTATGGTTGTCATAGGGGTTTTAAGCTCGTGCGAGACGTTTGCCACAAAGCTTCGCCGCGAGCTTTCAAGAAGCGACAGATCCGATGCCATCTTATTGAATGCGCGCACAAGCTCGGCGAGCTCGTCGTCACCCTTTACCTTGACTCTCGGGCCGAAATCGCCCTCTGCGTAAGCTTTTGTCGCCTCCGACATATCGTGGAGCGGTTTTATAAGAGAAGCGGTGAGAAAATATACCGCGATAAAGCCTACCGAGAAAGCCATAAGACAGGCAAAAATGAACATTTTAAGGATATTCATCGCATAGTTTGTGAAGCCTGCCGTCATAGGCGCCACGGCAAAAACAACTGCTGCGGTTTCTTCGCCGACCTTTACCGGCTCCGCCGCGACGAGCTGCTTTTTCATATAGACGCCGTTTAAGGTGGTCTTTGCAAAATAGTCGCCCTTTTTCGCCTCGTCGATTACCTCCTGAGGTATTGTGTAGCCGCCGTGCAGACTGCATCTGCCGTTGTTTGAGATACTGTAATTCTGCGTTATGACGTCCTTGCACAATATTATGTTGCCAGAGGTATCGGTTATGTAAATATCAGCCGAGATAGCGTCCGAAATCATCGAGAGGTTACTGCATATCATTGCTATCGAGCCGGAGGCATCGGTTTGAATTCTTGATGAGAGAACAGATGAGGTAGTGCTTGCTATGTTTTTTGCGTTAGAGGAGAGAAGCTGTTCTTTTTGACTTGACCAGTAATTCGAGAGGAACACGCCGAGCGTTACTCCCAAAAGCAAAAAGCATATGAGTACCATTGCCACAAATACCGACAGAAATTTAGTGAACAGTGACTGATGACTGAATTTGCGGTAGGTGCGGTGCAATACCGTTTTAAAACGCGCCTTTACGCTCTGCTGCATTCTTATCAGTCCTTAGTTTCAAATTTATAGCCTACGCTCCAAACGGTTTTCAATTCCCATTTGTCGGAAACGCCCTCAAGCTTTTCGCGCAGACGCTTTATGTGAACGTCTACCGTTCTTGAGTCGCCGTAGTAGTCAAACCCCCATACCTCGTCAAGAAGCTGGTCGCGCGTAAATACACGGTTGGGATTTGAGGCGAGATGATATATAAGCTCGAGCTCTTTCGGAGGAGTGTCTACGGATACTCCGTTGACCTTCATCTCGTAATTTGTAAGGTTTATCGAGAGCTTGTCGTAATTTACCTCTTTGACGTCGCTTGTGTCGGAAGCGGGAGCGGTGCGGCGAAGTACGGCTTTTATTCTTGCCACAACCTCTTTTGTGTCAAAGGGCTTTGTAACATAGTCGTCCGCGCCGAGCTCAAGGGTGACGATGCGGTCCGTCTCCTCGTTGTGGGCGGACAGGATGACGACCGGCGCGCGCGTTTCCGTGCGCAGGTGCCGCAGCACCTCAATCCCCGAAATGTCCGGCAGCAGCATGTCCAGCAGGATGACGTCGTATTCCTGACGTCTGGCGGCCTCGATCCCCGCCGTCCCCGTGTGCACGGAGGACACGGCGAACGAGTGCACGTCGAGGTAATCCGTCATCAGCTCACAAAATTCGCTGTCGTCATCGATGAGCAGCACCTGATGCCCCTTTCCCGCATAACCATCCATGTCCCCGCTCCTTCCGACGCCCAACCGCCGCCCGCTCTTGCCGGGGCCGTCCCCGGATGTCCCCGCGCCGGGAAGCTTGTGCAATCCGGCGCTTTCTCATGTTATAGAGCGTTCCTCCAACGGCTGTCAATTTTTCCGGACGGTTGCCCGCTCAAAAGGGAACCGGGTACGCGCGGGAACACACTCCTTCCCATTCCGCCGGGAACACGCTCTTTCCT
>ENA-OVGM01001551-OVGM01001551.1-human-gut-metagenome-genome-assembly--contig:-NODE-1551-length-18106-cov-3.475265_pt1 | contig 18106 bp, 18 predicted proteins | sample MGYA00237773_ERZ505425 | MGnify/ENA primary metagenome ERZ505425 (study PRJEB26158, sample SAMN06016407) | human gut metagenome | biome: human gut; feature: ankylosing spondylitis patient; material... | reverse complement strand
TCATCATCAACCAACAGTACTTTTAACATTTGTCTCCTCCCTGCTCTACACTACATATACTCCAGGGGCATCCAGATTGTTATCAGTGTACCCACCCCTTCTTCTCCATCCAGATCGATCTTCACTTTATTTTCCGATACCATTTTCAATCTTAAACATGCATTGACAATTCCTACCCTTCCTTTCTTTTTCAGCATCTCAATGTCTGCGTTTCTCATGTTTTCCAGAAGTTCCTGCCTTTTGCCTTCTTCCATTCCGTTCCCAGTATCTTCTATTTCCATGCAGATCAGCTCGTTTTGTTCATATACTCTTACAAAAATCCAGCCTGGAGACGCTTTACTTTCAATTCCATGCACACATGCATTTTCTACGAATGTTACCAGCGTAAGTTTTGGAACCTTTCTTTTTCTGCATTCTTCATCAATCTCAATCTGATAACTCAGTCTTTCTCCGAAACGATATTTCTGGAGTGCCAGATACGCCTTTACAAATTCCACTTCCTGTTCAATCGTCACAGAGTCCTCGCCCCATTCGACATACTGTCTTTGCATGACAGCCAGTTTTTCAACCATATCCGCTGTTTCATTCTCATTTTTCAAAATGCTGTGCATGCGGATGCTCTCAAGTGCATTAAACAGAAAATGAGGATTAATCTGGCTGTGAAGGGCAAGAAGTTCTGCATTTTTGCGGCTGACAAGCATCTCCTGCTCTACGAGTTTGTTTTTATAAACTGTCTGAATCAGCTCATTTGTCCTGGCCGCCATTCGATTGTAGCTTCGAACCATACTTCCGATTTCATCTTTTCCGCCTTCATGACGCATCGGTACAAGCTGTTCGGAATCCACGCTTTTAAACACTTCATTCAGCTCCGTAATACGTTTTGTGAACGAATGATTCAGGATATGTACAAAAAAGAATGGCAGAATCGCATTAATCAGGATCAGAAGCAGAATACTCGGTAAATTATGAGCAATATTCGCAATCGCGTTCTCCCCCGTACGTCTGACATACACCTCAAGTTCCGTACCATACAGATTGACCGTCTGATGATATCCCTTCTTTATTTTATCATCCAGTTCTTCAGCTGCAGGACCGATAAATTCTACCACATCTTGGTAAGAGACTTCTGGTCTTCGCAAGAATTCTTTAGCAGTGACAGCATCTGTCAATGGTTTAAAGCCCATTGCAGCAACCTTTTCATTGGTTTCCTTTACAGGCTTTAACTTAATGCTATCTAAACGCTTCATCTCGTTTTCAAACTGAGACTTCTTTGTTTAGAAACGTTGCCAACGTTCATCATCTACCAATCCAATCGATCGTCCCATCTCCGTCAACCGCATATCGGCATTATCATGACGCAAAATCAGACGGTATTCTGCACGGCTTGTTAACAAACGATACGGTTCGATCGTTCCTTTTGTGACCAAATCATCGATCATGACCCCAATATAACCATCACTGCGTTTCAAAATGAGTTCTGGTTTTCCTTGGATTTTTAGAGCCGCATTAATCCCTGCAATAATCCCTTGACCTGCGGCCTCCTCATAGCCAGACGTTCCATTGGTTTGGCCAGCTGTAAAGAGACCTGAAATTTTCTTGGTTTCCAAAGTTGCGCGCAATTGATGAGGTAAAACCATATCATACTCAATTGCATAACCCGTTCGCATCATTTCTGCCTTCTCAAGTCCCTTAATAGAATGGACGAGATCCCGTTGAACATCCTCTGGTAAACTCGTTGACAGTCCTTGAACATAGACTTCTTCTGTATTTCGTCCCTCAGGTTCTAAAAATAGTTGATGACGTTCTTTGTCAGCAAAACGGACAATTTTATCCTCAATGGACGGACAATAGCGAGGACCCACTCCCTTTACAACCCCTGTAAACATAGGTGCCCGGTGTAAATTATTCTGGATAATTTCATGGCTATGCCCATTCGTATAAGTCAACCAACAAGAAACCTGATCCTTTACATAATCTTCATCACGCGATGTATAAGAAAAATGATTTGGAGCTTCATCTCCAGGTTGAATTTCCGTTTCGTCATAATTAATTGACGATGCCTTTACACGAGGTGGTGTCCCTGTTTTGAAACGTCCAATTTCTAATCCTAGCTGTTTGAGATTATCGGCTAAATTGATAGAAGCTAGACTATGATTAGGCCCTGACGAATACTTGAGATCTCCAATGATAATTTCTCCGCGTAAAGCTGTCCCAGTAGTGACAATAACAGCCTTTGCCCCATACTCTTGGTGAGTCGCAGTCCTTACACCAACAACCTTACCATTCTCCACCAAAATCTCATCAATCATGGTTTGGCGAAGAGTTAAATTTTCTTGGTTTTCAACCGTTTTCCGCATTTCTTTTGAGTAAAGTTCTTTGTCTGCTTGAGCCCGAAGTGCACGAACCGCAGGACCTTTACCAGTATTAAGCATTTTCATTTGGATGTAGGTCTTGTCGATATTCTTCGCCATTTCTCCACCGAGGGCATCGACTTCACGCACGACAATCCCCTTAGCAGAACCACCAATAGAGGGATTACAAGGCATAAAAGCCAGCATTTCAATGTTAATAGTCGCAAGTAAGACCTTACAACCCATACGGCTAGCAGCTAGGGAGGCTTCTACTCCCGCATGCCCCGCACCAATTACAATGATATCGTATTCTTCAATAAAATTATAAGTCATTTTTTCTCCTATTTCTCAAGATGGATGTGTCGTAATTTTCCGTCCCATTCTGGTAGGGCTGATTTTAAAAAGGCCGGTTTCAGGTCAACAGTGTGTAAATCATCTAAAGCAATCCAACGGCAAGGTAATCGCTTTGTATCTTCCTGCATGACCAAAGGTGCATCTTCCAGCAAGTCCACCAAATAATGAAATTCAATGTTATGGTAGTGGATTCCAGCTTGTTCAAAGTGATTTTCAACCACGAAAGCTAACGGACCTACTGTAGATGTGACACCAAGTTCCTCTTTGACTTCCCGAACTACAGCATCTTCTGTAGTTTCATTGACTTGAATAGCACCTCCGATTGTATAACAGCCGTCCTCATCTTCTATGACGAACAAGCGATTATCTTTTACAATCAAAGCAGTCGCTCTCACACCAAAAACAGTAGAACCTATTTTCGTCCGAAAATCCTGTTGCCTCATTATTACTTCCTTTCGAAATCACACAAAAATAGTCAAAACTCTGAGAAGTGCAGGACAAAAAAGCCTGCAACATCCATGAGCTTTGACCATCATTTCTATTGCTTTTATTATTGTAGCAAATTGAGAAAATTTGTCAATTTAAATATACTGACAAACTTTTCCATCCCGATAAGCATTGTCAATCAAGCCACCGCCTAGACACTCTTCACCGTCGTAAAAGACAACAGCTTGTCCTGGTGTAATGGCTCGTTGAGGTTCTGCAAAAATCACTTCTGCCTTGTCACCTTTAACGTGTACAGTTACCTTGGAGTCAGGCTGACGATAGCGGAACTTAGCTGTACACTCTAATGTAAACTCTTCTGGCATATCTCGTGTAAAGTGAACTTGACTAGCCTGTAAACTTGTTGACATCAATGCTTCATGGTAGAAGCCTTGACCGACATAAAGAATATTTTGACTGAGGTCTTTACCAACTACAAACCATGGAGCATTGTCTCCACCTTGTTGGCCACCAATTCCAAGCCCACCCCGTTGACCGATCGTGTAATACATCAAACCTGCATGTTCACCCATATATCGTCCATCAATGGTCATCATTCGACCTGGTTGGGCAGGAAGGTAGTTCCCTAGAAATTCTTTGAAATTCTTTTCTCCGATAAAGCAAATTCCAGTTGAGTCTTTCTTTTTAGCTGTTGCCAATCCAGCTTCTTCAGCTAGACGGCGAACCTCAGGCTTTTCCAAATGTCCCAATGGGAACATGGTTTTTTGAAGTTGTTCTTGTGACAACTGGCTTAAGAAATAAGTTTGATCCTTCCCGTTGTCAACGCCACGTAACATATGAACAATGCCATCCTCATCACGCGCCACGCGCGCATAGTGCCCTGTCGCTACATAATCGGCACCGAGTGTCATAGCATAATCTAGAAAGGCCTTAAATTTGATTTCCTTATTACACATGACATCCGGATTTGGTGTTCGACCAGCTCGGTATTCAGCAAGGAAATATTCAAAGACACGATCCCAGTATTCTTTCTCAAAGTTGACAGAATAGTAAGGAATGCCAATTTGGTCTGCAACCGCTGCTACATCTTTGTAATCTTCTGTAGCTGTACAGACGCCATTTTCGTCTGTGTCGTCCCAGTTTTTCATGAAGATGCCGATGACATCGTAACCCTGTTGCTTTAATAATAAAGCTGTTACAGATGAATCCACACCACCACTCATACCAACAACAACACGTGTTTTCGAGTTATCACTCATAGATTTCTCCCATCTTTTCGTTTCTCACGATTGAAGGTCGTGGTTTGCTTCAACGATTGAAGGTCGTTTTGAGCAGTTACCATTTTAACACGCTTTATATTAGAAAACAAGCATCTTACTATTCTTTTTGTTGATCAAGATCGATGGGTTTACAACTCTGTAAATTAAAAAAGAGTCCTATTCAAGAACTCTTTTCATACGAATTTAATACCAGCCATTTGCCAACCAGAAATTTTTAGCTGCTGACCATGATCCATAACGGCTGACAACATATTGATTGGCCACTTTTTCTTGGTTTGCAGGTGATAAATCACCATTCAAATAAGTAATAGTTAATTGGTAACGGCCATAATATTGGCCATTTTGTGCTGTATAACTACCACTTGACTCTTTTTGGGCAATCCATTCCTTAGCAGCTGCATCTTCCGCACTCAAACCATCTGAAGCAGAGACAGTCGTTGTTGCTTGTGTAGTATCAGTTTGATTAGTAGGAGCTTGCTCTGTAGTTTTCTTCGTTGTATTTGCATCTTCAATCTCAAGAACTTGACCAACTGAGATAAGGTTCACGTTACTAATCTTATTTTTCTTAGCAATTGCATCAACCGTTGTGTTCTTCTCTTTAGCAATAGCTGATAAAGTATCACCTGATTTTACAGTATAAGAATCTGCATTCGCTACAATTGGAAGGAAAAGTCCTGCAAGTAAACTAAGTCCAATCATTCGTTTCATCATTTGTTTTTTATTCATTATTATGTACTCCTTTATTGGTATACCTCTATACTACACAAGAAATATTTCATATTTATTGAAATTATATGTCAAATATTTCAGTCAGATGTTAGAAATACTAAAAATCCAGGATAATATAAATGCTTTAAGCCCCCTTTAAGATTTCTCAGATATTTCGGGAAAAATAGAAGAAATCATCAGCCATATCTGATATAATGAAGTAAAGTGATCACAAAGGAGCAAAGCATGAACTCTTTAAAATTCCAATCAGTTTTTGATATTATTGGACCTGTGATGATCGGCCCATCCAGTAGTCACACTGCAGGCGCTGTTCGAATTGGTAAAATTGTTTCTTCTATCTTTGGAGAGGAACCAAAAGAAGTTGAGTTCCAATTATTTAATTCCTTCGCCAAAACCTATCGTGGTCATGGAACAGATTTAGCCTTAGTAGCGGGCATCTTAGGAATGGACACAGATGATCCTAGAATCCCAGATAGTCTAAAAATTGCACATGAACGAGGCATTCGGATTGTTTGGTCTATTCAAAAAGAAAGCAATGCTCCTCACCCAAACACAACGACTATTACTGTTAAAAATGATCATAAAACGATTTCTGTCACTGGAATCTCAATTGGTGGTGGGAACATACAGGTTACTGAGTTAAATGGCTTTGCCATCTCGCTAAATATGAATACTCCAACCATTATCATTGTTCACCAGGACGTCCCTGGAATGATCGCTCATGTGACAGAAGCTCTTTCTCGCTATGATATTAACATTGCACAAATGAATGTGACGCGGGAAAAAGCTGGAGAAAAAGCGATTATGATTATAGAAGTTGACTCAAGGAGTTGTGAAGCAGCGATCGAAGATATCCGTAAAATTCCTCATCTTCATAATGTCAACTTTTTCAAATAAGGAGTTCATATGTTTTATTCAATTGTAGACCTCGTAGAACAAGCAAGCACGCAATACCAAGGAAACGTCGCAGAGTTAATGATTGCAACTGAATTTGAACTAACTGGTCGTGAACGAGAAGAAGTCCTACGATTAATGACCCGTAATTTAGAAGTGATGATTGATTCTGTAAAGTTAGGATTAAATGAAAACCACTCTCGTAGTGGGTTAACCGGTGGGGATGCCGCAAAATTAGATCGCTATATCAAATCAGGAAAAACGTTATCTGACTTGACCGTCCTAACCGCAGCGAAGAATGCTATTGCTGTCAACGAACACAATGCTAAGATGGGACTGGTCTGCGCAACACCCACTGCAGGATCTGCTGGCTGCCTTCCCGCAGTTCTCACTGCAGCAACTCAAAAATTAGGGTTAAACCGTCAGCAACAATTAGATTTTCTACTGACAGCTGGAGCTTTTGGTTTAGTGATCGCCAATAATGCTTCTATTTCAGGTGCAGAAGGTGGTTGTCAAGCAGAAGTCGGTTCTGCTTCAGCTATGAGCGCGGCTGCATTAACACTAGCTGCTGGAGGAACTCCTTATCAAGCGAGTCAAGCAGTCTGTTTTGTCATCAAAAACATGCTTGGGCTCATTTGTGATCCAGTAGCAGGGCTTGTGGAAGTCCCATGTGTCAAACGAAACGCAATGGGTGCCAGCTATGCCTTCATTGCTGCTGATATGGCCTTAGCAGGCATTGAATCAAAAATACCTGTTGATGAAGTGATTGACGCCATGTACCAAGTTGGTTCCAGTCTTCCAACTGCCTTTAGAGAAACAGCTGAAGGAGGATTGGCAGCAACACCAACCGGACGTAGATTACAAAAAGAGATATTTGGGGAATAGCATGCAAGCCTTATTTTTTGACTTAGACGGAACATTAGTTGACAGTTCCAAGGGAATTACAGAGAGTTTTCAACATACATTCGATACTTTGAAGGTTCCTCAACCCGATCTCAAAACCATCCGTAGTTTTATGGGACCACCTTTGATTTCTAGTTTTGAAGCTACCCTTCCTGAAGCTTTGGTAGATCAAGCCGTAACTATCTATCGCCAGTATTATCATGAAAAAGGTCAATACAAATCAACTCTGTTTCCTCAGATAGTAGAAGCTTTGAAAGCATTAGAAGACGAAAACATTCCTCTTTATGTAACTACTTCAAAACATGAACCAGTTGCTTTACAGATGTGTCAAGATTTAGGTATCGCTAAATACTTTAAAGGAATTTATGGATCAAATTCAGATCGTATCCACAAAGCCGATGTCATTCGATACGCCTTGTCAATCAATGACCTTCCAAAAGAGGAAACAGTGATTATTGGAGACACAAAATTTGACCTTATTGGAGGTCAAACAGTTGGCATAAAAACCATGGCCGTCACTTGGGGATTTGGAGATCTTGATGAGCTACTTCTTTACTCACCAGATTTTATTTGTCACTCTCCACTTGACATTCTTGAGACATTAAAAAAATAGGTTTACAAATTGTAAACCTATTTTTTAATAACCCCAAGCTGATAAACCTTGTGAGCTATATGCATTGTATGCAGCCTGGATTTGATCATCAACTGTTGCAGTTGAACCCCAACCTGGCATTGTTTGGAACAAACCACTGGCACCAGAAGCATTTGCTGCATTTACTTGACCATTTGATTCACGGGCAATGATTGCTTCCCAAGTAGAAGCAGGTACGCCAGTCATTTCAGCCATACGAGCAGCCGCATAAGCTCCTTGTTCCCCAGCAGTATTCCCATTTGATAGAACAATTCCACCATTTGTTGATTGTGCAGAAGTCACTGCAGCATTTGCTGCATAAGTTGTTTGTTTTTGAGCAGCTTGTGCTGTTGCAGTTGCTGTAGGTGCACTTTCAGCAGGTTTTGCTTGCTCTTGTGGAGCAACTTTATCAATCATAGATTTTGAACGCTCACCTAACTCAATAATTTGTCCTGCATAGATCAAATCTTCATTGGTCAAATTGTTAGATGCAATAATATTTTCTACTGAAGTGTTATTTTCTAGTGCAATTTTTGATAGAGTATCTCCAGACTTCACTTCGTAAGTTTCAGCATTCACTGTAGCAATACCAGAAATGAAAAGTGATGCTGCTGAAAGTAGGGAAGTGACTGTCCATTGGAACTTTTTACTGTTCATGAATTCTATTCTCCTTTCGAACATAATTCTATCATACACACAAAATGTTACAGTTTATTGTAGAATACATTACAAATGTTACAAGAATATGTGAATTTAATGTAAAAAGCGCTTTGTATAGCGCTTTTACCTTATTTTTGAACCAATACAACTAGCTCTATCCATTTTTTAGATAAAAAACTATCAACATGAGACACAGAATAACGAGCAATGCCAGGGTATCTTTTACTCCCCACTGCAGAGTCCGATAGCGTGTTCGTCCCTCACCGCCTTTGTACCCTCTCGCTTCCATCGCAATTGCTAATGCATCTGCGCGTTTAAAACTAGAAGCAAATAGAGGAATGAGAATCGGAATAAAGGAACGGATCCTTTTTAATAGATTTCCCTCACCAAAATCAACACCACGCGCCCTTTGCGCATTCATGATTCGATTCGTATCATCTACTAAGGTTGGAACAAAGCGCAAACTCATAGATAGCATTAAGCCAATCTCATGGGCCGGAACCTTAATAATTTTTAGTGGTGTAAGGATCTTTTCAACAGCATCTGCTAAACTCAATGGTGTCGTCGTCACTGTTAAAATCGTCGAATAAAAAATGATTAAAATAAATCTACAAAATATGATGGCGGCTTGTATCAATCCTTGGTTGGTTAATTTAAAAAACCACCATTGATACAAAATAGTTCCTTGAGAGGTCGCAAATAATTGAAAAATAGTTGTAAAAGCAATGATAAAAATCATTGATTTTAAGCCTTTAATATAAAAACTAACCGAAATCCTCGTTAGATACATTAAAACAAAAATAAAAGCAAAGAGAAGAACATTTGTCTGGAGATTATTTGCCCAAAACAGAAGAAATATGAATAAAAACATTGAGAGCAACTTCCCACGAGGATCTAGTTGGTGGATAATGGAGTTTCCAGGAATATACCTTCCTAAAATCATATTATTCATGAAGTAACAGCTCCTTTAGTTCCTCAATTTTGATTGGTAGTCTGTCCAGAGGAAGTCCTCTTCGTTTCAATTGAAGAGCAAAATTCGTAATTTGTGGGACTCCTAATTGAAGTTTTTGTAAATACTCAACCTGTTGAAACACTTCCCTTGGGGATCCGTTTAGAACAAGTTTTCCCGCTTCTAAAGCAAATACGGTATCAGCAAAATTTGCTACATCATCCATCGTATGAGTTACCAGAACTAGGGTCATCCCATTTTTATGTAATGTTTCAAACAGCGCCATCAATTCCTTTCTTCCAGCAGGATCTAGCCCTGCTGTCGGCTCGTCCAATACTAAAATCTCTGGTTCGATAGCTAAAATACCCGCGATCGCAACCCGTCTCATCTGTCCACCAGATAGTTCAAATGGACTTTTATCATAGATAGACTCATCTAAACCAACGATCGCTAATTTTTCTTTGGCTATTTCCTCCGCTTTGTCCTTAGGTACCCCAAAATTTTGTGGTCCAAAGGCTACATCAGCTAGAACGGTTTCTGCAAACAGCTGACTTTCTGGAAATTGAAAAACCAAACCAACCTTTTTTCTCAAGTACTTCATTTCTTTTGGCTCAGAATGATTATCTAAAACAAAATCTTCAAATTGAATCGTTCCTTTAGTCGGACGCAGTAACCCATTTAGTAATTGCAACAAAGTGGACTTACCACTACCAGTATGTCCGATGATGGCTGTATAAGATCCATCTTTTATTTCCAAACTAATATCAGAAAGCGCCTGCCCTTCAAAAGGACTTCCCTCTTGATAAGTATAATAGACATTCTTTAAAGAAATTCCCATAGTTGGTCTAATAACTCACTTTCTGTTAGATAATCCTGTTTTAGCGGAAAATGCGAGCTGAGAGATTCTTGAACCTGCTTACTAAAAGGCTTATCTAGTCCAATCTCATTAAGGTCATTTCTTGAAAACAATTCCCGCGGCGTCATAGAAGACTCTAGTTTTCCTTTTTGAAACACGAGTGTTCGATCACTTAAGGCAATTTCGGATAAATCATGGGTAATGGAGATAATTGTTAATTGAAATTTTTTCTGAAGTTCTCTCATTACCGCGATTAGATCCTCTCTGCCTTCTGGATCTAACATACTAGTTGCTTCATCAAGGATAATAATAGTTGGTCTCAAGGCGATAATACCTGCTATGGCCACTCGTTGCTTTTGACCACCTGACAAACGAGATGGTTCGCGATCTTTAAACTCCAGCATACCGACTTGCTCAATAGCCTTCTCCACACGTTGAAGCATTTCTTCCCGTGGAATTCCTTGATTTTCTAAACCAAAGGCAACATCATCTTCTACTGTCGCACCAACAAATTGGTTGTCAGGATTCTGAAATACAATCCCAATTTTACTACGGATTTCCCATATGGTTTCACGAGTCAGTTGTTTTCCATCAACGTAAATCTCACCAGACTCAGCTTCCAAAAGACCATCAATCAGGCGTACAACTGTAGATTTCCCACTACCATTGTGTCCAACAATCGAAAGCCACTCTCCTTGTTTCACGTGAAACGAAACCGTGTCAATTTGATACTCTTCTACTGTTTTATCGTATCGAAAGGATACATTTTTTAGCTCAATCATCTGTTTCATTTATTTAAATGTGTCTTTAAAGAGATAGCTACTTCCCTTAAAGTAGTCGTAACCAGAATAAATTGTGAAAATCAATGCAATATAAAGCAACACTTGCCCTGGAAGAGTCCAATGGCAAAGCAAAAAGATAATGGCAAACATTTGGCTAAAGGTTTTGATTTTTCCTGGCATGGCTGCAGCAAGAACTGTACCACCTGTCTCAACAAGAAGAAGACGCAAACCAGTAACAGCTAACTCACGACAAATGATAACAGCTGCAATCCAAGCAGGAACCATTTTTAATTCAATCATCATGATAAAGGCTGACATAACCAATAATTTATCTGCCATTGGATCGGCAAATTTACCAAAATTACTAACTACATTCCATTTTCGTGCAAGAAAGCCATCTAAATAATCTGTAATACTAGCAATTGCAAAAATAACTGCCGCTACAATATGTCCTAAGTAAGAGTGACTTAAACTTAAAATGGCAATAAAAATAGGAATCATCACAACCCGAATTAATGTCAATGCATTAGGAATATTTTCTTTTTTCATACTTCCTCCAAAAAATAAACTATCTTTACATCTATTTTACAGATGCTGTAAACTCATAAAAATATACGATATAAATCACAAAGCCAAGGATGACAAAACTAACTAGTAGATAATACAGGATTGGTAACCAGCTCGCTTTCTGTCTTAATTTTCTTGAATGAAGCTCTTCGTCATCTACAAGTATTTCTTCATCAAATAACAATTCTTTTCCTTCACGAAAAGCTGTCAATAGGATGGACTCATCTAATCCCAAAGCCCATGCTAACTTTTTAAGATAGATCTGAGCGTAAAAGGGACTCGGTAATAGATCAAACTCATCGTTTTCCAACGCTTCTATATAAGGAATTTCAATGGCTGTCTTATTTGACACATCCTGTAAACTTAAGTGTAAATTTACTCTTGACAGTCTTAACACTTGACCAATCGTTCTCTTCTTCATGTTTTCCCTTCTTGATACATTGTTTACTACTTTTGAAAAATCATATAGTCAACCATCTCAGCCTGGTCGATGAACTGACGCCCTAATTTGATGATATCTTGTAAACTAATACCTTGTAAAATCTTTGGAAGATCATAAGAAGTGCTACCGTCTGAAAAATATTCAAACTGAGTGGCACTATACTCAAGCGAATTTAAACCTTGTAAGAAATCACCAAACATTTCGCTTTTAATCGTATCCAAATGTTCCTGATTCACATCTGGATCCTTCTCAAATTGTTTGATCGCTGACCTAAATTGATGAGATAAGGACACCGGTTCTTGAGTATCCATTGTCAAAATAACGAAATGAAATAATTCCTCAACCTCGACTTCAAGTGTCAATGAGTTGTCAATCTTCCCAGCTTCATATAAACTTTGAAACCGTTGCGAAGTCCAACCAAACATCATCGAAAACAGTAATTTCAACATCAATTTATAACGAAATTTTTCCTCTTCCTTAATGATATCATTTCCTCGAATTCCAATTGCCAACTTAGGAGTAGCAACTTCCATTCTACAAGATTGATTCAATCTTACTTCATTTTTTTCTACAGGAAAACGTTCTAACTCAACAGAAGAACGAGGAGAAGTCAGATCATATTTCTTTACTACTTGCAATACTTCATCAACATCAAAGTTTCCGATCACTAATAAGTGCATTTGAGAGGGATGATAGAATAGATCAAAGTTTTCACGGAGATTATCTATTGTAATACCAGAAATAGACTCCCTGGTTCCAGCAATATCATCTGCTAACGGTGTTCCAGGATATAAATTTTCTAAAGCACCAAAAAATAATCGATAGTCTGGACTATCTTGGTACATTCCAATTTCTTGTTGAATGATTTCTCTTTCCTTTGATACAGATTTTTCTGTAAAGGAAGCCTTTGAAACCATCTCCAATAACAATTGAATATTTTCAGGGACCTTTGAAGTTGTTGAGAAAAGATAACTTGTCTTTGTAAAGCTTGTAAAGGCATTACTTTCCGATCCTAAATGAACGAATTTTTTTAAATAATCTTGACCATTTTCATCTTCAAATACTTTGTGTTCTAGAAAATGAGCAATTCCTGCAGGATATTGCCTTTCATCACCATTCACTAGAATTCGTGTATCCACTGAGCCAAACTTAGTTGTTATTATTCCATAGGTTTCATAATAATCTTCTTTGGGAATTAAATGAATAGTCAACCCATTTGACAAGCGTGTAAAGTATACTTGCTCACCAACTGATTCATAATATTTTTCTTTAATTTTCAATCTTTACACTACTTTCCTTCCATAAAATAAACAGACTGTAAATTAATTGTTTTTGCCACTTCAATAATTTCTTCTCTACTAACCTTATCGATGGACTCTAACCACTCTTCTAAAGAAAGAACTTTCTTTCCTAGGATCGTTTTCAAATATTCCCTTTCAATTAAGGTATTTTGCCGATCCTGTGCTAATAAGGTCGTATTCACCAACATTTCTTTTGTCAATTGAAGCTCTGACTCTGTAAACTTGCCTCGTTTTAAATCATTCAACTGTCTCATAATCAAGGTCATTACTTTCGTACGAGATTCCTTATCAATGCCTGCAAAAACTCTCATAAAGCCTGTAAAAATATCAAAATGGCTAGAGATAGTATAAGCAAGACCTTCTTTCTCTCGAATAATTTGAAAAAGTCTCGAATGCGAGAAAGCTCCCAACATCCCATTTAATACAACTAGTGGGATATGGAGAGATTCTCCATACTGGGTAGAAAAATGGTAACCTAATTCTAAAATAGATTGTTGGTTTTGTTTTTGCTCTAACTTTTCTCTAACAACATTTGTAAAAGGTTGTTGATAGGTGACAGACAAATTGTTATCACGTGGTTTGAATTCAAACTGGTTCACTCGATCCAAAATAGCGACCTCATTAAAGTCACCTATGAAAAAGAAGTCAATGTTATCTAATTGGAGCATCTGATGAAACTGTTCAAGAGAACTTTGAGCTGTTTCTTGTCTCACTAAATCAACTTTCCCCAATCTTGACATCCCAATTGTTTCGTCTTCAAAAAACAGTTGATTCAATTGCCCATGTGCATAATAATAAGGCTCTTCAATTTCCGACTCCAAATCGGAAATTGTATTTTTTTTTTCAACGTCAAATGTATCACTGTCAAAGTGATCTTCTACTACCAAAGGTGAAAAGAAGATAGTTTCTATAATGTCCAAAACCTCATCAGTAAGAACATTTTTCTTGCTCAAAAAGTCATCGCGCACAAAGGAAATATTCAAATTAACATAATGAACACGCCCCCTCTTAGAGACTGAGGTGGACAATTCTACCCCGTATAGACTCGCTAATTTTTCACGGAATAATTGTGAAGTTGGATATTTTTGATTTGCAGTTTCCATCATACAGGCTACTAAAACACGCGCAGCCACGGTATTTTCATCTAATGGCGATGAAAAACGGACCTTAATTTTATTGGTTTTAAATTTTTTTGATTGAAGAAAGTGAAGATTCACGCCCTTTACTAATTCCATTTTCATCCTCGTTCTACTCAATAGTAACTTTCATTATAACACGAAATCACACTAAAATCCTAATTCAAACTGTGAAAAAGCTTCTCAAATCACTCAACATTCTCTACCCTAGATAAACTAAAAATATGGTATAATAACACGCAAAGAGGTGAACTATGAATTACAAATTATTTGATGACTTTATTACATTGCAAGCAATCTTAAAAGAACTCGGTATTATACAGAGTGGTGGGGCAATCAAAGCCTTTCTTCAAGAAAAAGAAGTCTTTGTTAATGGTGAATTAGAACAACGGAGAGGCCGTAAACTTCGTGTCAATGATCAAATTGACATTCCTGAACTGAACATGACTATCACCATTCTTAAACCTTCTCAAAAAGAAATAGAAGAGCATCTTAAAGAGAAGGAAGAAAAGGAACGTGTTGCTAAACTTGTCAAGCAACTCAATCAACAACAAAAGAAACAACCGACAAAGACTAACAAAAAAGAAAAAGCAATTCGCTTTCCTGGTATCTCGTAATGTGGTTAAAACAGTTATCCATTCAACATTTTCGTAATTATCAAGAACTTGAAGTCGAGTTTCATCCTGGATTAAATATTTTCCTAGGTCAAAATGCTCAAGGAAAGACCAATATTCTCGAATCAATTTATTTTCTAGCTTTAACCAGAAGTCATCGAACACGAAATGATAGAGATCTCATCTATTTTGAATCCACCGATTTTAAAGTTTCTGGTCAATTACAAAGAGAAACTGGTCCCCTTCCATTAGAAATTTCCTTGACACCAAAAGGTCGGATAACTAAGGTAAATCATTTGAAACAAGCCAAATTATCGAACTATATTGGCCATATGAATGTTGTCCTTTTTGCACCCGAAGATTTGCAACTGATCAAAGGATCACCTGCAGGGCGTCGAAAGTTTATTGACATTGAATTAGGTCAGATGAAACCTCTCTACTTATCCGACTTATCTCAATACAACCATGTACTGAAACAAAGAAATAGTTATCTAAAAAATTCGGAAAAAATTGATGCCACATTTTTGGAGGTCTTAGATTCACAACTAGCTAGTTTTGGAAGTCGCGTCATCCATCATCGGCTTGAGTTTATTAAAAAATTAGAAGCTAAAGCAAAAGAAAAACACACTCGACTTTCTGATAACAAAGAAGACCTATCAATTCAATATCAGTCAACTGTTTTTTCTAAAGATGGAAATGATATAGAAGAGCAGTTTCTCTCTATGTTGGAAAAAAATCGTCAGAAGGATATTTTTAGGAAAACAACAAGTATTGGGCCTCACAGGGATGATTTGGCATTTTTTATCAATAATATGAATGCTACCTTTGGTAGTCAAGGCCAGCATCGAAGTGTTGTTCTCTCTCTAAAATTAGCAGAAATCGAATTGATGGAAGAAATCACAAGAGAAAAGCCTATTTTATTACTTGACGATGTCATGAGCGAACTTGACAATTATCGTCAACTTCAACTACTTGAAACCATCTCTAATAATATTCAAACATTTATTACAACGACCACTCTCGATCATTTAAAAGAACTGCCTGAAGAGTTGAAAATTTTCACTGTTCAAGCTGGTCATATCAAAACAGCATCTTGACAATACTGTCAAGATGCTGTTATTTTTATTTACAAATGTGTAAATTTATTGTGCTGAATAGTTAGGAGCCTCATTTGTGATTTGCACATCATGAGGATGGCTTTCTTTCAATCCGGCACCACTCATTTCGACAAATTGTGCATGATCATGTAAATCTTGAATGGTTGCTGCACCAACATACCCCATACCTGAACGAATACCACCAATCATTTGGAAGACCATATCTGCTACAGAACCTTTATAAGCAACGCGTCCTTCAATTCCTTCAGGGACCAATTTATTGGCTTCATTGACAGATCCTTGGAAGTAACGGTCGCTAGAACCTTTCTTCATTGCTGCAATAGATCCCATACCACGGTATGTTTTAAATTTACGACCTTGGAAGATTTCTGTTTCACCTGGTGCTTCATCTGTACCTGCAAGCATTGAGCCAAGCATAACCGCATTTCCACCAGCTGCGAGTGCTTTGACAATATCTCCTGAATACTTGATACCACCATCAGCAATGATCGTTTTTCCATATTCACGAGCTACAGCGGCTGCATCATAAATGGCAGTCACTTGAGGAACACCAACCCCTGCAACAACACGAGTTGTACAGATTGATCCTGGACCAATTCCGACCTTAACTACGTCTACCCCTGCATCAAATAATGCACGAGCACCTTCAGCGGTTGCAATATTTCCTGCAATCAAGGTACGATCTGGGAAGTGAGCACGAATTTCTGCAATCTTACGAAGAACACCCGCAGAATGTCCATGAGCAGTATCGATAACAATGGCATCTGCACCAGCTTCAAAAAGAGCTTCTGCACGTTCAAAAGTATCTGAAGTAACCCCTACGGCACCAGCCACAAGCAAACGACCAAATTCATCCTTAGCCGCATTTGGGAACTCAATAACTTTTTCAATATCTTTGATTGTAATCAAGCCAGAAAGACGACCATTTTCATCTACCAATGGTAATTTTTCAATACGGTGCTCTTGTAGAATGCGTTCAGCTGTTTCCAAATCAGTTCCAACCGGTGCAGTCACCAAATTTTCACTTGTCATATGATTTGAAATGGGTTGATTGTAATCAGAAATAAAACGCAAATCCCGGTTTGTAAGGATACCAACTAATTTACGATTTTCAAGTGTTTCAACAACAGGAACACCACTGATTCGGTATCGTCCCATCAACTCATCTGCTTCTGCAATTGTATGAGACGGAGTCAAATAGAACGGATCAATGATAACTCCATTTTCAGAGCGTTTTACTTTGCGTACTTCATCTGCCTGTTGCTCAATTGACATGTTTTTATGGATCACACCAAGTCCACCAGCACGTGCCATAGCAATTGCCATTTGACTTTCAGTCACCGTATCCATAGCAGCAGTAATGATTGGGATATTCAAGCGTAAATTACTTGCTAATTGTGTACTTAAATCTGCATCATTAGGCAATACGTGACTTTCTGCTGGAATCAAAAGCACGTCATCGAATGTAAACCCTTTTTTTAAAAACTTTGTGTCCCAATTAGACATTAGCTGGATCCTCTTTTCTTTTTATTTGAGCAAGGCTCGAATTTTTATTGTTAATATCATACCATTCTATGGCAATTTGTCAATCATTTATTGGTAAATTATCAATGAACAGTAAGAAATGTTCGCTTTTAATGAAGTCGTTTTATTTTTTAAAATAGGTAATTCCCATCGCTGATTTTACTTCATCCAGTGTTTGAGCTGCTACATTTCGAGCGCGCTCACTTCCTTTTTCAAGAATAGAGTAGACCTCACCCATATCCTTTGCAAACTCAAGGCGTCTTTCACGAATCGGTCTTAATTCACGATCTAAAATTTCTAAAAGATATCGTTTGGTCTTTACATCACCAAGTCCACCACGTTGATAATGTTCTTTCATTTCTGCAATTTCAGCTGCATCTTCTGGACGGCCAAATACATCCAGGTAATGAAACACCATATTGCCTTCGATTTTTCCTGGATCCTCTACTTTAATATGATCAGGATCAGTATACATACTCATCACTTTTTTCTTTAAAGTATCTGCATCATCAGCTAGGTAAATGCCATTATTCAACGATTTAGACATCTTAGCATTTCCGTCTAAACCAGG
>ENA-OVGM01001547-OVGM01001547.1-human-gut-metagenome-genome-assembly--contig:-NODE-1547-length-18153-cov-3.249088_pt1 | contig 18153 bp, 8 predicted proteins | sample MGYA00237773_ERZ505425 | MGnify/ENA primary metagenome ERZ505425 (study PRJEB26158, sample SAMN06016407) | human gut metagenome | biome: human gut; feature: ankylosing spondylitis patient; material... | reverse complement strand
CATTTGAAAGATAGTCAGGCACCACAACTGGCAAGCCTGCAGCTAAATAGGTAGAGAGTTTATAGGAAATATTCAACTTATAGTAATCAAGCTCATCTTCAGATTTTTCTGAATTCCCCCAGACAAGACCAAAACCTCCTTTAGAAAGGTCAAACAAGAGCTCCTGTTTATTACGCCAGCCTTCAAGTTGAATTCTGGAATAATCCTTGTCTTCTTCTTTTTCCGCATAGACATGAAGAGGTGTCTCCTGCTGCCAGTTGAGAATGTGGGGGAAACGAGTTGGATTACCAGCAAAGATGAGCTTCTTTTGGAAGCTTGGTTTGTGCAAGTCAAGGTTATGAGGCAAATCCCAAAGTTCCTGGATAATAATCTTTTTGACCGTTAACCCTTCCTCAATGAGTCGATCACGCATTTGTTCTGATGGAACAACGACGACATGACAAAGATTGTACATTTCAATGTAGTTAGGCATGAGGAAATAATTACTAGGAAACATTATAGGTGGAACATCATGGATGAACATCACAAGTTTGGTTTGCACTGCTCTAAATTTATGAATGAGGCTAGTGTCCCAAGCGACACTATTCCACGACGGCGACTGGAAGAAGACAATATCGCCATAGCTCACTCCTGCCACAATACCATCAAGGCGGGAATTTAATTCACCACTTGACTCCTGGCTATTATCGTAGAAATAGATTGCTAATTCATTGGCACCAAGCTCCTTGGCAATCTTCATGGTATCATTTTGGGCAATCAAGGCCACACTACGTGGGGACTGCCCAAATAAATTCGTAAAATGTACACGCATACATACTTCTTTCTATTATATGGTAGGAAGTCCTCTACTTACTTATAAGAAACAATCATAAAAATAAGTAAGAGGATAAAGAGGGCTATGCTGATAGCCAAGGTCAACATTTTTCGAATCGGTTGGCTAGCCCAATAACTTGGTTTACCGATATTACTAGTGGCATCCGTTGAGAAAATCTGCGTTTGACGCGGTTGGATGGTCACTAGGACGATAAGGGCAACCGAAAGAATCACTGCTAGAACCATAAATACTAACATCATAAGACTACCTCAACAAACCAATAAGGGTGAAGATCAAACCGATGATAATAACAAGTCCGAGCATGATTGAAAAGCTCTTGTTGATCTTCTCTCCTCTGGTTTCTTTTTCTTTTGTGATAGGCTTTTGCTTGAGTTCTTCCATACGGCCTTCAACGTCACCGTAGAATAAATCTTTTTTAGACATGATTTCCTCCTAAAAGTGATTGTAAGCGGTCGGCCAACTCAGAGGCAGTCAGGGTGTTGGCTTGAGCTTTTTGAGCTTGCATGGCTTCTTGCATGGCTTGATCATTGCCTAGGACCTGCTTAATCTTGGCAACCATAGCTGGATAGTTCTGACTGGCATAGATATGCTCCGGTGCTGTATAGACAGGTCCATGAGCTGTTTCTGAAAAGGCCAGAATCAATAATTGGTGTTCAAAGGCAGTTCGCGTCGCCTTGTACAATTCATTATGATGATTGATATCCAGGTAGAGGTCAGACTCTTGATAGAGCTTGTCCAACTGCTTGTGACTAGCGTTTGGATGGAGCACAACGTTTGAATAACGCATCATCGAGAGCAATCTTGGGGACATCTCAGTGACTGCCGCAATCTGGAAGGTCACATCAGGGAGTGACTCAACCAAGGCTTCTAAACGCTCAATTTGGTCTGAATTGGTTGCAATAAAGGCATTACGAGGTTTGCCATGATTTTCCTTGAAGTCATAGGCATAGCCAAGTGACAAGACCTTATGTTTTTTATCCTCAGGCACCAGCGTCAAGGCTTTTTCATAAGTCACCTTATCAGGAATGATGATGGCATTGGCTCTGGCTGAATTATCCTCTAAGATACCATTCATATTGCCTGGTAGGATATCACCCAGTGGCTCTTGCCAGACAAGGACATCAGTGGCACCTTTATTTTCCATAGTCCATGAGACGATGAAAGGTGTCGCCAAGCTATTAAAGATAATGTGATTGATATCACCAAAGACCTGAGCTAAGAAAACTTTGATAAATTCGGTACGGTTGGCGAAACGACGGAGGGCTTGTCCTGGTAGAGTCAAGAGAATATCACTGGTGAGATGATTTTCCAAGATACGTTCGTCGCCTTCTTTGGTTTGGTAGCTGGTAAAGAGTGCCTGTCCATTCTCATCATGAGTGGTCTTGGCAAAGCAGAAACCGTACTTGTTGTAGTGGTCCACTTGGCGAATCTTTCCTGACTTGTCTAACCATTCGACACTTTTAACGATACGAGCCTTGCTACCTTCTGGGTAGGTGATGCGGGCACGTTCTTCGGTAAGATTAGACACACGCGCCATCTGATTGTTCCCTGAAATTTCCCAAAAGGCTGGCACAGGAACTTGGTTGAAAAAGCGTGGTTTACCAGTTTCCTCTTCTGCTTCCACATAATAGGTGAAAGGAGAGAGAGCGCCTTGAGGGAGAAAACCATCTGGATTGATGACAACTGTTGTGGCATCATAGCCTGCTACCTGAAGTGAGTAAGCTAGATCCTTACTGGCTTGATTGTAGTAATCACATAAGAATATCATGAGCGTACCTCCTCAAGTAACTGTTTCCAAGCTGCCTTGACTTGGCTAGTCAAGAAGCCTTTGGCAAGGTCATAAGATTTTTGACGCATGGCTTCGATATTGTCTTTTTCATAGAGACGGACAATGGCATCCTTATAGGACTTGGTGATGACATCCACAACATGATTTTCAGCGACAGGGAGGAGATAACCGTTGACCCCGTCTTCGATAAAGGTTTGATTTCCGTAAGGCACATCAAATCCAATCATCGGAAGACCTGAACCAACCGCCTCCATGAGAGTAAGGCCAAAACCTTCACTGGTTGAAGCTGTTAGGTAGACCTCGTGCTGGCTATAAATGTCAGTCAAGTCAGCGTGCCCCATGAGTCGGATATAGTCGCCAGCTTGTGCTTCGACAATAATCTCACGCAACTTGGCATCCATCCCACCACTACCATAAATATCAAAGGTGATGTCTGGTAAGGTCTTATGAACCTCGATAACTGCACGAACCAACCAGTCAATGTGTTTTTCCTGAGCCAAACGTGAGGCCGTAATCATTGAAAATGGCTTACGTGGCTTGTCCTGTCCAATCAATTCAGGCAGGCTTCCAACTGGAATGGTGTAAATTTTGGGATTATGGTTGGTGTAGTGACGGAACTGCTCTTGAAGGATTTCCTTCTGACGGTCTGTCGCCACGATAAAGAAATCAACCTTGTCCGCATTGGTAAATTGGTACTCGTAGTAGTTGTTCCACAGGATATACTGATCGTCAACATTATTGGCACTGAAGTGCTCGGCGTGGACGACCACACCCAGGCAGGCTTTTTGCGCTTCTTCAAAGATAGGCTGACCAATATTGGTTTCCCGATCCAAAATCACCAGATCTTGTTTGGTCAATTGAAGGGTCTGCATGAAGTAGCGGATCAATTCTTGGCGACCAACCAGGTAGCGATCTGGAAAACGATAGATTTCGCGGCCATCCGCCATCTGCATGCTGTAGGCAACTGTCCCGTCTTCATTGTAAAACCGGCGCTCAATCAAATTGGCTTGGTTGTTCTTGGGAATGAAGTACTCGGTACAATAGCGGGTATAGGAGAAATAATCCTTTCTCACTAAAATCCCTCTAGACACGTACTCGCAACGTTCGACATAGGGACTGTTTTCTGCGCGCAAGTAGCAGGTCAAAAAGTTGTCCTGGTCCTCATAAAAGAAGCGCTTGATCTTACCGTCAACTTCTTCACGAGTCGGTTTTCCGGCAAATCCTGCTAAGACCTGATCAATGGTATAGGTCGTTGGCGCAATTTTTATATCTGTAAAATGGCTATAGAGCCAGATGATTTCATCATTTTTAAAACCGATATTTTCTGTTAAATGCTGGATATTATCGGCTAGGATCATATCCATAAAGACAAACTTGGCTGGTTGATGGATATTGCGTAACAACTGGGCACGATAGGCCTGGGCATACTCAACACCACTGCTGGCCCAACCGATTCCAAGGTTGATATTGTATACTGTCATAATGTCCTCTTTTATGGGAAATGCAAGACAATTTCCCCTTTTTTATTGATTTCTACTCGACTCAGTAAGAGATTGCGGACCATTTGTTCTTTGGCCGCCTCTTTCATTCGTTCAAAGGATTGGTAGGCTTCTTGGAAAAATTCTACCAAAGGGTTTTTCTGACTGGTGTACTGACCAGAGAGCGCCATGCGCAATTGTTGCAGATAGTCTACCTGCTCGACCCAGTTTTCATCGATAGCTTTTAGGATGGCCATGCGCTGAAATTGGGCGATCACCTCATCGGTGCCTAAGATCTCATACTTAGCTTCTAACTCACTTTTAGCGATTTCCCATAAGAAATTCTCTTTGGTTTTCTTGCTACGGAAGGTTTGGTGGGCCTTTTCAGGATCCACTTGGTAGCTAACATTGTCTAACATATAGCGATAAAAAGCTACTGGTTCCTTGTATTCTTTTTTACGGACTACGCTTGAAAAGACGGAACGAAGCACTTTTTCAACGATGTCGTCCAAGCGTCCTTCTTGTTTGATCAAGCGGTCGCGCTCTTCGTAGACGATGGCACGCTGAATGTTCATGCTTTCCGCAAATTCTAGCGTCATCCGACGACTGGCTTGACCAGAACTTTCACTAGCATTTTGAGCCCGTTCCACCAAGTTTCTATACTTTCGCTTGGTCAGAGCTTTGGCTGAACCAATCCGCTCATCCACATCATAGTCTTGATAGGTATCCTGGATCCAGTCTGGCCCCCAGTTTTTCATCAAATCGTCTTCCAAAGAGACGAAGAACTTGGTCAAACCGGGATCTCCTTGGCGACCTGAACGTCCACGAATTTGAAGGTCAATCCGCTGGTTCATCATCCGCTCAGTCCCAACAACCACCAAGCCACCTAACTCAGCGACTCCTGGTCCCAACTTGATATCGGTTCCCCGACCGGCCATTGAGGTCGCAACCGTCACAGCACCTTTTCGACCAGACTCCTTAATGATCTGGGCCTCTCGAGGAGCATTGTTGGCATTGAGAAGATTGTGTGGAATTCCTTCCCGCAAGAGAAGATTCGAGTAAAGAATCGACATCTCAACCGATCCGGCAAAGACCAGAATCGGATTGCCCTTTTCGTGGACCTTCTTCACATAGTCCAAGGAAGCCACGATTTTCTCTGGCAAGGTCTGATAGATTTCATCCGGCAAATCTTTGCGGATCTTCTTGCGATTGGTTGGGATCTTGATCACTGACATGGCATAGGTATCAAGAAACTCTGCCTCAGCGACCTTCCCAGTCCCGGTCATGCCTCCCAACTTCCGAAACATCTTAAAGAGGTTTTGGTAAGTAATAGAAGCCATAGCCCGTGTTTCTTGGGTGAGCTTGAGACCCTCTTTAGCTTCAATCGCCTGGTGGAGTCCTCCTTGCAAACGGGTCATTTCCATCAAGCGCCCCGTCGCCTGGTCTAGTAAGACAATCTCCGGTTGCCCTTCGACATTGGGGTGGATGACATAGTCCTTATCTTTAATAAAGTTTTTATTGGCCTGCAGGGCTAGGCTGATATGGCGAACCAAATCACGGTATTGGGGATCATAGAGGTTGGGAATGGCTAGAAAGGCTTCTGCTGCATGAGCTCCTTTTCGAGTCAACCAAACTCGTTTCTTTTCTTCATCAAACTTGAAGTCTTCCCCTTCTTTGAAGGTTTGGATCAGGGTATCAATAATCCCATATAGGTTAGATTGAACCCGAGGAGAACCAGAAATAATCAAGGGAGTCTGAGCACTATCTAGAAGCACCGAATCAATCTCATCGACAATGGCGTAATTGAAGTCTGCCAAAAATTGGCCATCTGCAGAAGCCGTCAGGTTCTCTGTTAAATAGTCAAATCCTAGACTGGTATTGGTCGTATAAATGACATCTGACCGGTAAATCTCCCGTTTGACTTCTGGATCTAATTCTTCGTCTTCAGATTGTTTCAAGGGAACTCCAACAGTCAAGCCCAAAAAGCGGTAGACCTGTCCCATCTCTTCTGCATCCCGAGTTGCCAGATAGGTATTGGTCGTAATAACCATGACCCCTTTTCCCTCTAAGGCATTGAGATAAACCGGCATAGTTGCCGTCAAGGTCTTCCCTTCACCAGTATTCATTTCAGCGACATTGCCTTGGTGGAGGACAATCCCTCCCATGACTTGCACGTCATAAGGAAACATGCCCAAGACCCGTTTATCAGCTTCCCGCGCAACCGCAAATGCTTCCGGTAAGAGATCATCCAAGGTCTCACCCTTAGCTAGACGTTCCCGAAATTCCACAGTCTTCTCCTGCAGCTGTCGATCCGTCAAGCGGGCCATATCATCCTTCCAGCTATTGACTTCTTTTAAGATTTTTTTGATGTTTCTTAATTTAACGTAATCCAATGTAATCCTCTTTTTTTGCAGTGATGTTCGTCTATTCGAGAACTTCTGCTCCCTCAGACGATATTGGTTGAATCGTGAAATAGTGGAAGGTAAACTCTTGCAAACCTGCACTGAGCAAGCGTACTTCATAGGCGTATGCTTGATCTGGATAGGTAAACGACAAGCGACCTTCTGCGGTTACTCGACGGCCAACGACCTCTCCAAAGCGATCTTTGAAGACGATTTCTACCATAACGGTATGAGCGGGAGTCGCTTCCATCGTGATAACCAGTTCATAATCTTGCTCTCTTTTGAGCAGGGGCAGACTCGGAATTTGACGAGTTGCGCCAAAATTTGTCTGCGAATGCCAAGTTTTCAGCACTTGACCAGATGGCATGAGGGGGTTCTGAAACTGAACGCTTCCTTGGGCAGTCGCCTGAATGGTCGACCCCCAAAGATAATCTGCTAGAACAGTATCGCCCCAGTAGATTCGTCTGCTTTCATTTTCTTTTATTTTTATCATTGGTTTCTTCCAAAGTCTCTTTCCATGATTTCTTTGTACTGGGTCACAAACCACTCAATGATCGGACCACTCGCATCATTGTGTCGACCGGCACGGCTAGTGCTGATAATACGAACCGGCAATTCATACAAGGCCTCTAAAATATCTGGATAAGCCTGCTGGTCATAGTCATCATCCCTCATATAGGCAAGGGCTAAAATCGTATCCTTGAAATCTGCCTGGTTAAACCGGGCCCAGAAGCGTTGATTGAGCTGACCGATCCCTTCTTGCGACACTTGACCAATGATCAACTGCATCATATCTAGGGATGTTCCAAACTCATCTGGGCGTTTAAATTTCAGGTTGGCAGCGACATCCCCCAGATTGACAATGGGTTTTCCGACCAAGATCGCATGAGGAGAATAAAGAGCACCATAGTAAAGGGCACCAAAGGTCCCCATGGACAAGCCTGAAAAATTCATATCTTTTGGCTCAAAGCCGAGCAAGTCCAAGTGCTGATCAATAAAGGCAGTAATTTGACTTTCCAATTCTTCTGAGCCCATATAGAAGGATCCACCTTCCAGTCTTGGGTCAGAAAAGAGAATAAAGGGACTACCCATCGCACGCATCATCCCAAACCCTTCAAAACCTTCGGCCGGGCGATACCCAGAAAAGTAAATGTTTAAAGGTGGCTTCATATCGCCAGGATGGAAATAAGCAAAAATTTCTTGGCGTTTGTGGTCCCGTAGCGTCTTAGCTCCTACGGTCATCTCTCCTAAAGGACCATGTGACAAGCGCTTATGTAAGGCTCCGATCGTAAGCGCCCCCTCTCCTTTTGCTTCCAGCGAAAAGGCTAGGTAATAAGGTTCTGCTCCATCCAATTCTAGCGGTTGCTCCATCTCTTCTTCTGAAAAAACTGCATCTTTGACCCACTCTCCCAGAGCACCAAAGCGGTAAAATTGAATCCGCAATTGCAGCTGACAGCTTGGATCTTTTTCATATTCCAACCAAAAATTGATGGGACGGCTAGCATCGTACACATAGTTGTAGACCCACTGAGCAATCGGTGTAAACTCTTCACCGTATGATCCATCTAGCTGAAGAAAATGTTGCCCCAACACCGTTTGCTGGCCCGCAAAATCTGGTCTCACTCGCAGGTCACGAACCGTAAAGGCATCTCCATATTGATTGTCGTATAAAAAGCGCTCTAAGACGTAGAGAAATTGATGCTTGTTTGAGAAATCCCAGGGTTTTGCTTGCTTGAGCCTTAATAGGTGAGCCAATTCTTCAGAAGGCACCTCTAGTTCATGGCTTTGATCATAAAAAACGGTATACGGCTGGAAATAAGCCAGGTCTTCTCCTAAAGCTAATAAATCTTCTGGCTTTTCCAGAATCAAGGCTTTGAATTTGGAGATTTCCTCTTCTTCCATATAGTCTTTGAGAGAAGGAAGATCCGTCACTTGAAAAAAGTGCCAGCCTAGTCCAGCAGGAAGTTCCACCTGATCCTGCCAACTGCTTGATCCAATTTGGAGAATATGGGGTATTTGTAGTTTTTTATCCATGACGTTCTTTCATCCATCCTTCCCATTTCTCGATCAAGCGTTGACCGGTGTATTCTTGAATTTTTTCGATCGAGTAGACCAAGGCTTCGTTCCAAGGCTTCAATTCCAATAAGAAGTGCGTGATTGCCTTCTCTAATTCCTTGTCTCCCTTTGATAAGACATAGCCATTTTTTTTTTTTTTTACATATTCTGTCTGGACGCGGTTGACTTGAGGAATCCCAGCAGAGATCCCTGCAATCTGCGTATAGAGGTTGGGTTCCTCGCTTAAATCTACGATCAAGCGTGTTTTTTCCAACTCTTGAATAATGTCATTTTCATTTGAAAAATTCTTAACTACAAAACGGTAGTCCGGTGCGTCTTGTACGGACTCTTCATCGATGATCTGGTTTTCCCCAAGTCCTTCCATTTGGGCTGGTGATTGAACCAGATGCAAGTCCTGCTCGCTAGCGATCAATTCCTCGAGTTGCCCTTCTAATTCCTTAACACGCTCCGGTGATCCATTGTAAAATGCAAAAACAACTTCAAATAAAGGATGTTGCGCCAAGACCTCCAGAACCTTCTTGAGCTGGCTCTTACTTGGAAGCTCAGCTTCATTGACGTAAAAGTAAATCTTTGATTCCTTGCGTTCCTGACTAGATCCCAAACGGAGGCGGGAGTCAAAAGAGGTAATCCGGTGTGTCTTCTGAGCCAAGCTAGGAGAAAAGACCCCAATCGCTTCTTTGGTTTTTTCACTATCTGTAATCAAGAGCTGAGCATCAATCATATCAAAATAGAGGGCAAAGTTTTCGGCAGACAAGGGCTGGCGATCCCCGTAGAAAGACAAGACTTTCTTGACACTACTTGCTGTATCTTGTAAAAAAGCCAAATTTGCTGGATGAGCTGCCAAAACCAACTGATCTCGTCCTGGAACCAAGGTTGCTAGCTGCTCCTTCATTTTTTCAGCGACAACGTCTCCCATATTGGCATAGCTTTCTTTTTTGAAGGCATGAAAGAAAGCTTCATTAACCATGACGGAGTGGTTCTCTTCGATCAACATCTCTCTCAAAACCCATTGCCCATCAAAACTCAGATACTCTTGGAAATAGGGTTTTCCCTCATTGTAGTAGATTCTACTAGAGATAAAGCCACGATCATCTAAGTACTCGATGTAGCTGATCTCGTCATTCTTATAACGGGTCAAAGAGAGAAGGTTTCCATCCACTCCCATATCAATTTTCGCTAGGTGGTGGCCCTTACGAAATGCCATCACCAAAAAGGGAGTATAGGAAAAAGTGGTCTCACTCGGCCATTCGATGTCCTGAAGCTGAACTGGGCGCATAGCCAAATCAGACGGAACCTGTTGGATCTTATCAAAAATCGAAAGCACATCTGTCTCTAACAAATCTTGGCGGTGTAAAAAATAGCGCAGTTGTGGACTATATTGAGGTAACAATAAGATCCGATCCATTTCTGCTTCTTGAAAAATACGAACTTGATTAATGGTATCGTCAAATTCAATGGACTCTCGCATCCAGTACCAAGGGGTAGCTGTTTGCTGCCAGATGCGGTCCGTTCCATACCAGGCTGGTACAAAATAATACATGGTTACTCCTAGAATATTCTTGTATAACGTTGATTCACACGAAGGGCACGAATTTCTTCTCGGATATTGTAAATCATCCCGACAAACATGAGGAAGGTTCCTGGAATCATGGTCAAGCGCAAGAGATCCTTATCCCATAACAAGAGAGAAAAAGGAAGCGCCGTGAAGAGGATCAGATACAAGGTCCCAAAAACCGTCAAGCGTAGCACAATTTTATTGATATAGCGACGTGTATCTGCTCCAGGATAGACATGATCGATATACTCGGAAGCCTTCATCATCTTATCTGCAATTTCTTCTCCGTTCACATTGACAAAGGCGAAAGCAAAAGAGAGAAGGGCGATCATCAGAATGTAAAGAAGAATCCAAATCGGATCTCCCATCACCAAGTGTTTGGCTAAACGAGCAGCCCACTTGGCATTGGAATCCATTGACAAGATCAAGAGCATAGCATACTGAGGAATGGACACCAAGGTCATGGCGTACATGAAGGGCATCCCTCCTGCAGGGTTGAGCTTGATATCCAAAAAAGTATAACTTTTCAAGTTGTTGTGGATCCCTAATTTATTGACAGGAATCTGGTACTTAGAATATTCCACCAAGACTGCCACATAGACAAAAATCAAGATGAAAATCACGCCCAGAACATAAGCGATTTCTGGGATATTATTGACATTTGAAAGGGTCTGCATCACGTCTTCGGGCAGGTACATAACCATCCCAGCCATCATGATCACAACAGAACTTCCAAGCCCCAAAGCGGCATTTAGATCAGAGAGCCAAACTAAAAAGAAGGCCCCGGCTACCATAATCATGGTATTGACCGCAATGACAAGTCCGGGATTCAACCCTGTCTTCAAGGGGAGATACATGGCCACTGCCAAAGACTGGACGATGGCGAGCGCTAAGGTCACGTACATCTTTCGTCGCTCCACTATCTCCGTGCTGGTTTTTTCGAGGTTAAAGCGTTTTGAAACGGTAAACATCCGCCACAAAATCATGGAAGACATCCATGGGGATAGACCGATCGAAAAGATCGACATCCCGCGGAGATTTCCCCCCATCACAGCGCTTGAGAGCTGCAAGCCCGTTGTCGTTCCCTCATTGAGTCTCAAGGCCTTTGATAAGTCAACAAAAGGCAGGGAAATTTTACTTCCCAAAACATAAATAAAGACGAAAAATATCGTCCAACAAAATCTCTTTCCTACTTCAGATCGTTTTAACATTTCTTTTAAACTTTCTCTTACTCATTTTGACTCTTCCACCAGGGAAACAGCCTTTAAATATGTGCCTTTAGAGCATTTTATCTCAACTTATTTTACCATAATTTGCGACTTTTCCAAACTCATTTGTCACTAATATTTGATAATATTTCAATTTCCCCATTTGGTACCGTATTCAACAAAAAATCCTTCAGATGTTTATCTGAAGAATCTGGTTTACTTGGACATTATTCTCCTAAAGCCATGATGGTATCGACAAATAATTTCTTTGTAAAATAGCCATTGCGGATCAAATAAGAAGTATATTGAGCCTTTCGGACCATTTGGGCATACTCTTCTTCTGTACAGTCTTGGACCAAACGATTGGCTTCTTCAAGACTGGAAGCTACAAAGCCCAGCCCTTTTTCTCGAATATAGTCTGCATTTGACAAATAGTCTGGCACTACTACTGGAAGACCAGCAGATAGATAAGTTGATAGTTTGTAGGAAATATTTTCTTTGTAGTAATCCCGCTCATCCTCAGGATTCTCAGAATTTCCCCAGACAAGCCCAAAACCACCCTTGGAAAGCTCGAGAAGCAACTCTTGCTTAGTCCGCCAGCCTTCTATATGGACCTTAGAATAATCGACTCCTTCAACTGGTTCGGTATAGACATGAAGGGGTGTCTCATATTTCCAATCGATGATATGTGGGAAACGCGACGGATTCCCTGAGAAGATCAGTTTTTTCTCAAATTGCGGAGTATAGAGATCCAAACTGTGGGTCAAATCCCACAACTTTTGGACCACATATTTTTTCACTGTGAGCCCTTCTGATACTAGACGATGGTACATTTGCTCTGACGGAACAACGACCAGATCACTCTGATTGTACATGTCGATATAGTTAGGCATTAGGTAATAATTGCTCTCAAACATGAGTGGTGGAACATCATGGATAAACATGACCAGCTTGGTTTGAAGGAGTTTTAACTTATCAACCAAACGGCGGTCCCACTCAATTCCATTCCAAGAAGGAGATTGAACGAAGACGATATCCCCAAAAGCAACGCCTGCTAAAATCCCATCCATTCGCGAGTTCAATTCGCTAGCTGGTTCATTGCTATGATCATAAAAGTAGATCCCTAATTCATTAACCCCAAGTTCACGAACGACATTCATAATATCGTTTTGTGCCATCAGGGCAACACTTTTCGAAGATTGCCCAAATAAATTTGTAAAATGGATTTTCATCTCTTTCCTCTGACTCTTCTTTTTTAATCCCATATTTTCTGAAGATATGAAGGCAAACAGAGCTTTTCACAAAGTAACCTTTTTCATATCCCTCAACGAATACTTCCTCATTCATTATAACATATTTCCCAACTTCTTAGACATTCTAGATCAATAAAAGACCGGTTCATTCCGGTCTTTTAAGGTTTTATTTGCCATCTTTTTTCCGAATTCCTAAAAGGGCTAATCCAGACAGAAGAATGGAAGCTCCTGTAGCAAGAATATTAGATGAAGGATGGGCACCTGTCTCTGGAAGAGCAGGTCCGGAAGAATGCGTTGCAGTTAGCGAGCTTGTGTCTGATGGAGATTCTGAGTAAGAGGTGCCAAACGAAGACACGACAGACTCCGAAGAACTTGTCACAGCAGACAAACTTGACGCATAAGACACACTGATCCATTTAGAAATTTCCTGCGATAAGGATTGACTCTCTGTCGATGATGCGCTTATAGAATCTGAAACACTCGTCAAAGGAAATTCAGATACTGGCATGGACGTTGAAGCCGATTCGCTTGTCGAAGCAGAAGCTTGAACTAATGAATCTGATTGGCTTGCAGAAACGGACCTGCTGGCCGATAAGGATTCCTTAATCAACGACTCTGATTGACTGGCAGAGATAGATTCTTGAGCCAATGAATTTGATTCACTTGCCGAAACGGATGCTTGTACCAAGGAGTCAGATTGACTTGAAGAAACTGATTCTTGTACCAGTGAATCGGATTGACTCGCTGAATCGGATTGACTCGCTGAAACGGATTCCTGAACCAAGGATTCTGATTGGCTTGCCGATACCGATGCTTGAGCCAACGAGTCTGATTGGCTGGCAGATACAGATTCCTGAACCAATGACTCGGATTGGCTAGCCGAAACGGACTCTTGAACCAACGACTCTGATTGACTAGATGAAATCGACTCTTTGAGTAGCGATTCTGATTGACTAGCTGAGGCGGACTCCTGAAGCAAGGATTCAGATTGGCTTGAAGAAACGGATTCTTGAACCAAAGATTCAGATCGACTAGTTGAGATCGACTCTTGGATTAGCGATTCTGATCCACTTGCTGAAACGGATGATTGAATCAGCGAGTCTGACTGACTAGCTGAAATCGACTCTTGAACTAGTGATTCTGATTGGCTGGTCAATACAGATGCTTGAACCAACGAATCCGATTGGCTAGCAGATACTGAGGCTTGAACCTGTGACTCTGATTGACTGGCAGATACAGACTCCTGAACCAATAATTCCGATTCACTTGTCGAAACTGACTCTTGAACCAGTGATTCTGATTGGCTGGCAGATACGGATTCCTGAACCAAGGATTCTGATTGGCTGGCAGAAACCGAGGCTTGAACTGAAGATTCTGATTGACTGGCGGAAACTGACTCTTGAATCAGCGAGTCTGATTGACTGGCAGATACAGACTCCTGAACCAATGATTCCGATTCACTCGCAGAAACTGACTCTCGCACCAACGATTCTGATTGACTCAATGATGTTGATTGCAAATCAGTCGATACTTGCGATTCAGACTGACTCATTGAATCAGAACGAGAAGAGGACATAGATTCTGTAATTTGAGACTTAGATCCGACATCAGAAGTAGATTGTGATTGACTGGCAGATACGGATTCCTGAACCAATGACTCGGATTGGCTAGTCGAAACGGACTCTTGAACCAAGGATTCAGATTGACTTGCTGAAACGGATGCTTGGACTAACGAGTCTGATTGACTAACGGAAATCGACTCTTGGACTAGCGGCTCTGATTGACTGGCCGATACAGACTCCTGAACCAATGATTCCGATTCACTCGCAGAAACTGATTCCTGAACCAACGAATCTGACTCACTTGCAGAAACTGATGCTTGAATCTGAGATTCTGATTGGCTGGCTAAAACGGATTCTTGTACCAAGGAATCGGACTCACTCGCCGAAACTGATTCCTGAACCAAGGATTCTGATTGACTTGCAGAAACTGATGCTTGAATCAATGAGTCTGATTGACTGGCTAAAACGGATTCTTGTACCAACGAGTCTGATTGACTGGCTAAAACGGATTCTTGTACCAACGAATCTGACTGACTAGCGGAAACTGATTCTGACAGCTTTTTGCTCATCGAAATAGATTGTGACAAGGAAATCAGTTGAGAAACCACTTCCTCCGATCCAACCGCTGATGTCGATTGCGATTGAGACACAGAAATTGATTTGGATACTAAATTCGATAAGGATTCCGACTGACTCAACAAAACTGATTTCGAGGCTTTTTCAGATTCACTCTTAGATACTGATACTGCCTTTGATTGTGAATCTGATTGACTAGCTGAAACGGATGCTTGTACCAAGGATTCAGATTGACTTGCTGAAACGGATTCTTGAATCAGCGAGTCTGACTGACTGGCAGATACAGATTCCTGAACCAAGGAATCGGATTGGCTAGCCGAGATCGATTCTCGAACCAATGAATTTGATTCACTTGCCGATACGGATGCTTGAATCAAAGACTCAGACTGGCTGGCAGATATCGATGCCTGAACCAAGGATCCTGACTGACTTGCCGAAACTGATTCTTGAACCAAAGATTCGGATCGACTAGTTGAGATCGACTCTTGAACCAGTGATTCTGATTGGCTAGCTGAAACTGATTCCTGAACCAACGAGTCTGATTGACTGGCTGATACAGACTCCTGAACCAAGGAATCGGACTGACTGGCTGAAACAGACTCTTGAACAAGCGACTCTGATTGACTCATTGATGTTGATTGTAAATCAGTCGATACTTGCGATTCTGACTGACTCATTGAATCAGAACGAGAAAAGGACATAGATTCTGTAATTTGAGACTTGGATTCGACATCAGAAGTAGATTGTGATTGACTTACTGAAACTGATTCTTGTACTAACGACTCAGACTGGCTAGCTGAGACTGATTCTTTAACCAAGGATTCGGATTGGCTAGCTGATACAGACTCCTGAACCAAGGAATCGGATTGACTGGCCGATACAGATTCCTGAATCAATGACTCTGATTGACTCTCTGATACCGATGCCTGAACCAACGACTCGGATTGGCTAGCCGATACTGAGGCTTGAACCAACGACTCGGACTGACTGGCTGAAACCGACGATTGAGCCAAAGAATCTGATTGGCTTGCTGAGATCGATTCTTGAGCCAATGAATTTGATTCACTTGCCGAAACGGACTCTTGAACCAACGACTCTGATTGACTTGCTGAGATCGATTCTTGAGTCAATGAATTTGATTCACTTGCCGAAACGGACTCTTGAACCAAGGATTCTGATTGACTTGCGGATACAGATTCTTTAATCAAGGACTCGGACTGGCTGGCCGATACAGATGCCTGAACCAGCGAGTCTGATTGACTGGCGGATACAGATTCTTTAATCAAGGACTCTGACTGACTTGCGGAAACCGATTCCTGAACCAACGATTCAGACTGACTGGCCGATACCGATGTTTGAACCAACGAGTCGGATTGGCTTGCAGAAACTGACGCTTGAACCAGGGATTCTGATTGGCTAGACGATACAGATGCCTGAATCAAGGAATCGGATTGACTTGCCGATACGGATTCCTGAAGCAAAGACTCTGACTGACTCAACGAAACGGATTCTGACAGCTTTTTGCTCATCGAAATAGATTGTGACAAGGAAATCAGTTGAGAAACCACTTCCTCCGATCCAACCGCCGATGTTGACTGCGATTGAGACACAGAAATTGATCTAGATGCTAAATTAGATAAGGATACCGACTGACTCAACGAAGCAGATTTAGAGGCTTTTTCAGACTCACTCTTAGATGCTGATGCTGCTTTTGATTGTGAATCTGATTGACTCGCTGAAATCGACTCTTGAACCAGCGACTCAGATTGGCTTGAAGAAACTGATTCTTGAACCAAGGAATCAGACTGGCTGGTCGAAACGGATTCCTGAAGCAAAGACTCTGACTGACTTACTGAAACCGACGATTGAACCAAAGATTCTGACTGACTGGCTGAAACTGAGGCTTGAATCAACGACTCAGACTGGCTGGCAGATACGGATTCCTGAATCAACAACTCAGACTGACTGACTGAAACGGAGTCTTGTACCAACGAATCGGATTGACTTGCCGATACAGATGCCTGAACCAACGACTCAGACTGGCTGGCTGAAACCGAGGCTTGAACCAAGGAATCTGACTGACTCGCTGATACTGACTCCTTAATCAAGGAATCTGACTGACTCGCTGATACAGATTCTTTAATCAAGGAATCTGATTGACTTGCAGATACGGAGGCTTGTACCAGTGACTCTGACTGACTAGCTGAAACTGACTCTCGAACCAATGAATCTGACTGACTGGCAGAAACTGATTCTTTAACCAGTGACTCTGACTGGCTAGCGGAGACTGAGGCTTGAATCAACGAGTCTGATTGACTGGCTGAAATCGACTCTTGAACTAGCGAATCTGATTGACTTGCCGATACAGATTCTTGTACTAACGATTCGGATTGGCTAGCTGAAACCGATGCCTGAACCAACGACTCCGACTGGCTCGCAGAAACTGACGATTGAACCAGTGATTCAGACTGGCTGGCTGAGAATGATGCCTGAATCAACGAGTCTGACTGACTTGCGGAAACCGAGGATTGAACCAAGGATTCTGATTGACTTGCGGAGACTGATGCCTGAACCAAGGACTCAGACTGACTGGCGGAGCTAGATGCTTGCGACAAGGAAACGGACTCACTAGCCGATACAGATTGAGAAGATGAAATCGAATCTGAAACTAGAGATGCTGACGTTGAAGCTGAGAAACTTTGAGACTGTGATGCAGATTCTGACGATGTCATTTTCCGATAATAATAGTTCACGCTCGTCAGTGGATTTGAAACCACCATTTTTTGAATGGTTTGTTTAAAGTTAGAAAAGCCTTCTGCTCCTTGAGGAGACGCATCTTTCCCAACAATCATAGTCTGATTGTTACTTAGGAAAGCTGATTTTGGAAGCTCTGTGAATGGTTTTGGAACCGTGTATTCTTTCCCTGTATTTTCATCAGTATAGGTCACTGTTTCCTTAGCCGAAAACCATCCGGTAATCTCCAACTCAAAATGACGATCATCCACTCGTTTTGGCGTAACATTCAAGAAATAATCTTTGTTCCTACTTTCAACTTTACGCGTTCCGCCTAAATCAGAAAGGGCATCTGAGGAATCTTGTTTAAACTCTTTTTCATAAACAAGGGTATACTTGTCAAATACCGGCTCATTCCCGACATCGAGATTCGAAACGTTATAGACTTTGGAAGGATCCAGAACGTAGTAACGAAGGATGTAGTCACCGTTTTGACTGGTTGGAACAACTTCACTTCTTATAAAATGCTCACGCGCATCCCCTAATAGTTCAACTCTTGATTTCCCATTCTTACTATTATCGAACACCCCACTTTTACGATTCGGGAACACGGTGTGCGCTGGGACCTGTACATAACCAGGAAATTCGCGTGGATTGGAAGCTGTATAATGCTGACCTTCCAATCC
>ENA-OVGM01001525-OVGM01001525.1-human-gut-metagenome-genome-assembly--contig:-NODE-1525-length-18421-cov-4.443591_pt1 | contig 18421 bp, 16 predicted proteins | sample MGYA00237773_ERZ505425 | MGnify/ENA primary metagenome ERZ505425 (study PRJEB26158, sample SAMN06016407) | human gut metagenome | biome: human gut; feature: ankylosing spondylitis patient; material... | reverse complement strand
ACTCTTAATAAGTTTTGCCCTGTCGCTCAAGGCGAGTATTATAATATCAAATCCCAGACCGAAAGTCAACTGTTTTTTCCATTTTTTCCAAAGTTTTTTCTTTTGTGCGTGCAATATCTACATTTTGTTATTATCAATTCTTATAAATACAAAATATTGTTTTGAGATGCGTTTTTCCTCTCAGCCAGAACCATCTTCAGGTTCTGGCCGCTTTCCCGATCATCTTCTTATCGTCCGCCATCCATACAAATTCATCCCAAACAGTACGACACCGACTACAACAAAGCATCCATATATTACTCTCTCCGCTTTCGTTTTACTCTCCCTGATACAAAAAATCAGCCAGAGGACCCAGAAAATATCTGCCATAAACATCATACCGCTTCCCCTGACCATGGTCGCGAGAATGAACATGGCATTTACAAACGCCCGGCCGCGTTCTGATCTCATGAACTTTCGTATCTTCTCAGCCATCTACACCTCCCCTTCCGGTAATACCTGCAGTGCATCCTGCATCGTGATGAACACCGGATCATCGGTCCAACTGCCATTTTTGCGGTTCTGAGCCGCCGTCATAACCGGATATTGCAGAATGCTCTTCTGATGCGTATAGTTCAGCCAGGAATCGATCCACCAGTCCTTCTCTTTTTCCCTGATGCCATAAGATACATATCCACGGCACCGCTCCCCGCGCCATGGCATCGAGAACTCTGCGAAGATACTGCTCGTCTCCCGGCTCTCATAAAACGGCCAGCTCTGCCCCATATCATAAGTCTCGTTTTCCAGAGACGCGTAATCCGCGGCATAGGAAATTTCCTTCTTATTATAAAGGACCTGTCCGGTCAGCTCTCCTTCTTCGAGCCAGCCACCATTCCGTTCCCGGCATGCCGGATATAGCTGCAAAGCCTCTGTCCCGCGAAAGCCCGGATCTTCATTCCAAAGAAAATGATGGATGATCTTCCAGTGCCCTTCCTGCTCAAGTTCTACTGCAATTCCACTGAGTCTCAGTTCTTTATGAGGATACTCCCGCGAATACTGCGTGTAGCCTTCTGATCTTGTGACGATCTGCTCTCCGTCATTGATCGGATAATCCGTTTGCTGCAATCGTACCTGTCTGGCGTTCTTGCACGCTAAGAGATCTTCCTCCTTCAGATCATCCAGAATATCCTCCGGAAATCCAATCGAGACCAGATGCGTTTTTATCTCCTCGCATGCCGGATCCTGCGGTGCTTTCACCTCGTTCCATTTCATATGGTAGGAACCAAAGAATATGGTTCCGATTACAAGTCCTGCTACGGTTAGAACAACTGCCCCTGCCGCACACTTCCCGTTGGAGACACGCATCGGCGGTTCTTCCAATACATACCCTGCCTTTTCCAGATCTTCAGCGGTATGTTTTAACTCCACAAGAATTCCAATATATGTCGCAAGAACAGCGATTCCAATGATCCAGCCGCTGTCATTCATGTTCATAAGCAGTATAATGACTGCATACCAGATCACTAAATGGATCAGGATTTTGTTGTCCGCTTCCTTCTCACGCTTTTTCAGCTCTGTCTGCATGCCGCAGAAAAAGCAGGATGCTATGATCAGCGGCAATGCAAATGCCCATAAGAGCATGAATTGCCAAATATATGTATCATAAATTTGTCTTCTGTTGATAAAAGTTCCACTCACTATGGAAATCATTGTAATCACAACGTTGATCGCTGCCGCAGCATACCCCGCCTTAAACCATTTATCTTCCTGCTTCAATTTCCGTAATCCTGCAAATATCATAAGGATTCCTATGAACGGCAGAATATAATATAACAGAAGAAAATTCAGTTTGATCACGCAGAATCCCATCCCAACCAGAATATTCTCATACGTCTGCTGCCAGAGACTTGTCTTTTGATCCACCAGCTTATTTCCACCGTTTTCATTCTGGTCTATTGAGAGATGTCCAGCGTTTTCCTGCGGACTATCTTTCACACTCTGTTCCTCTGCACTCTCCCAAAACGACTCCTGCATCCAGATTCTGGTATCCATGTGATCCCTCCCTTTTATCTCAGTCGCGAAAACTCCCACCTCTTTCAGGTGGTATGTAACAGTAAATTTGTCTCGGTGGGCGTTAGGTCTCCGAACATCCGAAGTTTTTTCGTATCCACAACCGCCACAATCCAGTCCATATCATATTTCGACACGATCCAATCCTTCTATCTATAAATATACCATAACTTCTTCCGCTATCAATCCACCGCGCTCAGTTTTAAGAAAAATGTAATCTATGTGGCAATTTTATGGCATTCCGATTACATTCCTCTTACGTTTTCTTACACTTTGTTGCATCGTATTGTATTTTCTGATACTTTCTGATACTGTGAATTTAGCGAAAAGGAATATACCTTTTTATGTGACAGGAAATTCCTCAAACTTTTCTGTTACACATGAGAATTTTGCAACAAAAGTCAAGGTCCAGAAAGGAGTTTCTATGAATTTGAATCATCTGATCATCCCTATCACCATTGCAGTCATTCTGATTCTGATCCTTGTCCTCATCACATGTGGATACGTGAAAGCTCCGCCGGATCAGGCTTATATTATTTCCGGTCTTAAGCATGACGCAAAGATCCTCATCGGACGTTCCGGAATCCGGATCCCGTTCTTTGAACGGATGGACCGTTTATATCTCGGACAGATGACCGTCGATATCAAGACGGAACAGTCTGTTCCGACGAATGATTTCATTAATGTCAACGTGGACGCCGTTGCCAAGGTACGGATCACTCCGTCCCAGGAAGGGATCCGTCTGGCAGCAAAAAACTTCTTAAATAAGAAACCCGAGGATATCACCATGGATCTTCAGGATTCCCTCCAGGGAAACATGCGTGAGATCATCGGTACTCTCTCCTTAAAGGAGATCAACACCGACCGTGATTCTTTCTCTGATCAGGTTATGCTAAAGGCATCCAAGGACATGGATAAGCTGGGAATCGAGATCCTGTCCTGTAATATCCAGAATGTCACTGACGATAATGGATTGATCCGGGATCTTGGTGCCGACAATACCTCAAAGATCAAGAAGGACGCCGCGATCGCAAAAGCTCAGGCAGACCGCGATATCGCCATCGCCCAGGCAGAAGCGAACAAATCTGCCAACGATGCCCGCGTACTTGCGGAGACAGAGATCGCGGAGAAAAATAATGAGCTGGAGATCCGTAAGTCAGAGCTTCAGAAGCACTCCGACACGAAGAAAGCGGAAGCGGACGCTGCTTATGAAATCCAGAAGCAGGAACAGGAAAAAACGATCCAGACAGCTACCGTAAATGCCCAGATCGCAAAGGCAGAGCGCGAAGCAGAACTTCGGAAGCAGGAAGTTGCCGTTCAACAGCAGCAGTTAGACGCGGAAGTCAACAAGAAAGCCGATGCGGAGCGCTACAAGGTCGAGCAGGAAGCGGCTGCCATGCTTGCAAAACGTCAGCGTGAGGCGGAAGCCAGAAAATATGAGTTAGAAAAAGAGGCGGAAGCCATGCGTACAAAGGCAGATGCCGCAAGATATCAGGCGGAGCAGGAAGCCGCCGGAATCCGTGCCCGCGGTGAGGCAGAAGCGGCTGCGATCCAGGCAAAAGCCGTTGCTGAGGCGGAAGGTATGGAGAAAAAAGCGGAAGCTTACGCGAAGTACAATAACGCCGCTATCGTCGAGATGTTAGTTGGCATCATGCCGCAGATGGCCGCAGAGATCGCGAAGCCATTGTCCTCTATCGACAAGGTCAATATCTACGGAACCGGCGGTGTAAACGGCACAAACGGAAGCGGAGTCAGCGAGATCTCCGGAAATACAGCTGCTGTCATGCAGCAGGTGTTTGATACTATGTCTGAGGCCACCGGTGTGGATTTTAGGGATATCCTGAAAGCGCAAACGTATGACGCGAAGGTGAACCGGAATATTAATGTCAGCGGACTTACAATCCCGGCTGTACATAGTGAACAAACCGCAGTCCCCGCAGCCGCAGGATCTGAAACCGATACTTCCGTTTTAAGTTCCGGAACGGGTGATTCAGCAATGCCGTCCACATCGGCCGCAGAAACAGTTCCGGAGAATCATACACCGTAATTACATTTTATAGTCCCGCTCTTTACTCAACTTAGTAAGTGTTGACTTACAGACTGATTCCAATCGTCATACCCATACTCCCCCTACTTACCCCCCGGCAGTGCCTCTCACAGGACACTGCCGGGGTCTTTTAATATAGGACAATCCCACGCGGAAGCCCCACACACAGAACCTGCTGCAAGCAGCTTGTTCGGACGCTCCATAAAATGAATGTGCTCTGGCACATTCCCGCGCCCCGCGCGGTCGCTTGCGACAATCTGCATCCTTGCGCGAGTGCATATCATTGGCACGTGAGTGCCTTTTTATATAACAGGGAATTCTTCGGAATTTCCTATTACTCAAAAAAAGACACCCGCTTCCAGTCATCTCTGACCAGAAGCAGGTGTCTCTATAAGGGAAACATAAAAAATTGTGAAGCTGTTATTACAGCACAACACCGTCTTTAAAGATGGAGATCTCGCGGAAGCCTTTCTCCTCAGCCTTTGTCTGTTTTCCGCCGGCAACCTCGATCACAAGCTGCAGAAGTCTCTTTGCAGCGTCATCGATGGTCTCACCGTCAGCGATCGGACCGGCATCGAAATCGATCCAGCCTTTCTTTCTCTCCGCAAGCTGGCTGTTTGTCGCCAGTTTTAAGGTCGGAGCCGGTGCACCGAACGGTGTTCCGCGACCTGTTGTGAACAGGATCATATGCGCTCCTGCAGCCGTCATGGCTGTTGCGGATACCAGGTCATTTCCCGGTCCGTAAAGCATATTAAGACCTTTTGTGACTACCGGATCACCATAGCCGATAACATCCATGATCGGAGCTGTACCGCCCTTCTGGACACATCCGCAGGATTTATCCTCAAGGGTAGTGATACCGCCCTGCTTGTTTCCTGGGCTCGGGTTGTCGTATACGACCTCGTGGTGGCTGATAAAGTAGTTCTTGAAGCCGTTGATCATGTTGACAGCTTTGTCGAATACTTCTTTATTGACACAGCGGTTCATTAAGAAGCCTTCCGCTCCGAACATCTCCGGAACCTCTGTAAGCACAGTAGAACCGCCTCTGGCTGCCATCATATCACTGAAACGTCCGACAGTCGGGTTTGCGGTGATGCCGGAAAGTCCGTCGGAACCTCCGCACTTCATGCCGACAACAAGCTCACTGACCGGGATCGGCTCTCTCTCAAACTGTGCCGCGTATGCGGAACATTCCTCGAGAAGCTTTCTTCCTGCCTCAAACTCATCATCCACTTCCTGACAGGTCAGGAATTTTACACGATCATGGTCGTAATCGCCAAGCTCTTCCAGGAACTGCTCGTGGGTCAGATTCTCACAGCCAAGTCCTAATACGAGAACTGCGGCTGCGTTCGGATGACGGACAAGGGCTGCAAGAAGCTTTCTTGTCTGTGCATGATCTGCGCCTGTCTGGCTGCAGCCGAACGGATGCGGGAATGTATAGAGTCCGTCAATGGTGCCTTTCACAAGATCCTGATTGTCGCGGACCATTTTCTTTGCGATATCATTGACACAGCCTACGGTCGGGATGATCCAGATCTCATTGCGGATCGCCGCGCGGCCGTCTTTTCTGCGGAAGCCCATAAAGGTCTCCGGCTCAACTTTTTCCGGGAAGTCGAGGGCCGGAGTATAGGTATACTCCATCTCTCCTTCCAGATTTGTCTTCACATTGTGGGTGTGCATCCATGCACCGGCCTCTGCATCTGCTGTCGCGTGACCGATGGCAAAGCCGTATTTGATGATATTCTCACCGTTTTTGATCGGTTTTAACGCAATCTTGTGGCCCTGTGGGATGTCCTCAAGCGCTGTGACTGTGATACCGCCTGCAGTGACCTCCTCACCCTTTTTGATCGGGTGAAGAGCGACCGCAACGTTATCCAGTCTGGAAATCTGAATTACTTTCATATGTTAATTAAAGGCAGCTTGCAAATGCAGCCTTTGCTCCTTCCGTGCGAATCTTCTTAAGGTCAGCGACAACTTTCTCCTCAAGACCAGCAATCTTTGTGAGATCCTGATCCCACATCTTCTCGTTTGTGAGAACTGCGTTTACAAGAGCCTCTGCGGAGTCATCCTTGTGCGCATAGTAGAACTCAAGTGCCCATCTGTCATCGCTTACGGTGTACTCGTTGCCGGCCGGACGCTTGCAAACAAGACCTGCGTCTGTCAGAGCCTGGATGTCATTGCTGTAGAATGCGATATAAGCCGCTAAGGACATGGTCAGGCACTCCGGAAGCTTACCTGTCTCTTTGATGTACTCAAGGAAGGACGGCATATTTCTTGCTTTCCACTTAGATGTGGAGTTTAAGGAAATGCTCATTAACTCATGGTCAACGAACGGGTTGTTGAAACGATCCTGTACTGCGGACGCGAACTGCATTAAGTCGTTCTTGTCAAGCGGGAGTGTCGGGATAACCTCATCGTAGAGCATCTTGTTCATGAAGCCCTTGATGACCTCGTCATGCATGCAGTCACGAACGATATTCTCTCCTGCAAGGTAAGCGCCGAGGACGAAACCTGTGTGCGCACCGTTTAAGATTCTAACCTTTCTCTTCTTATACGGGCTCATATCCGGTGTTACGAATACTTTGTCAAGAAGACCTGCTTTCTTGAACGGAAGAATGTCGTTTAATTTCTCATCGCCCTCGATGACCCAGACGCCGAATACCTCGCCGACATCTGTAAGCGGGTCAGCGTAGCCGTTCTTCTGCTCAAGCTCAGCAACTTCGTTTGCGTCTTTGATACGGCCCGGAACGATACGGTCTACTAAGGAACCGCAGAATGTGCAGTCTTCATTTACGTACTTCTTGAATCCGTCCTCAAGTCCCCACTGCTCGATGTACTGGTTTACGCACTTTAAGAGCTCTTTACCGTTGTTGTCGATCAGCTCGCAGGCAAGCATGATGATACCTTTCTTTCCTGCTTTGTAACGATGATAAAGAACCTGAGTTAATTTTGCCGGGAAGCTGGACGGCGGGCAGTCATCCTGCTTACAGGACGGATCGTACTGGATACCGGCCTCTGTTGTGTTGGAAACGATGATCTCAAGGTCGTCGCTTGCCGCAACTGCCATCATCTTCTCGTAGTCTTCTTTTTCATAGGGATTTAAGCAGCGGTTTACGCTGGAGATCACTCTCTTAGCGTCTACCTTCTGTCCGTTCTCGCTTCCGCGGAGGTACAGAGTATAGAGACCTTCCTGCTCGTTGATCATCTTTGCGAGACCCGGGGCGATCGGCTGTACCAGACAGCATTTTCCGTTCCAGCCTGCTTTTTCATTTGCAAGATCAAACCAGTAATCTACGAAAGCACGAAGGAAGTTTCCCTCACCGAACTGAAGAACCTTCTCAGGTGCATCCTTTAATACATATCCATCATAACCAGATTTTTTGAGAACATCATAATTTAAGCGTTCCATAACTCTTATAATCCTTTCTATATTATTTATAATGTATTGGGGTAATATTCCTTATATCATGCAAGGAACTATCCATCTTATTGAAAACTATATAATTTAATCGAAAGCTGTTGTTTACCACATATTTCCGTCTTCATCAAACGGCATCTCTTCAGGCTCGGACTCAATCGTCATTCCCGGAATATGATGAGCCTCTTCCCAGTAAGATTCAGACAGCCAGATATGATCAATATGAAGGCTATTATGAATTCTGACAACACGCGGATTCTTTTTATCGATCTCATTGCAGCTTCTGATGCATACCTGAATGCATTCTTTATCGCTTTCCATAACAATCGGAATACGAACGCCTCCAAGGACAGTACATGTGATTGCATTCGGGTACATGGAAGCAAGGTCAAGCTGATCAAATACACGTTTGGTCGTTGCACTGGAATATCCAAGTCCTATTCCGTTTCCGTGAGTTTCCGGACTCAGATCAAGTACAGCAACACGCTGGGCATCAATTCCACCCGTTGCATACGGAGTGCAGAACGTACCTGTAATATTCGGATCCATGCCATCACCGCTGAAATTCTTGCCGATCTGGTCCACAATCAGCACATCACATGAATCCACAAGGATTCTTGGCATCAGATCTGCTGACTCCTGTAAAAGTCCTGGCTCTAACGCTTCAATATCTTCAGCGGCAACAGCAACAATCTTACAGGTCTCATCATATGCATTTTCAATTGTCGGAACAGCAAACAGGATCGGAGCATTCTTGATGATGCATTTTCCAAACAAAGGAACATTCTTGCCCATATTCTTGAATCCTGCCTCGTGGCAGACCTCTGCTCCATACTGTTTTCCAAGTCCAATTGCCATCATCTTCATCATACCACTCTGGTACGGGCCACGAAATGCTGTATGCGGTTTAATTCTGCACCCTAAAATAATTCCATCTGCTTCTGCCGCATTTTTATCAATATAGACATCTCCGCCTTCGTCATTTACACCGATTTTCATTACTTACATGGATGAAATGATTGGGCAGCCAATGTATTCTTCTGTAATTCCATAACCAGTAAGAATCGCCTTCTGTCCTTCTGCAGTTGCGCCACCATGGCTTCCCATGGCCGGTACTACAAACGGATGTGCGCCTCTGGATTTTACAAAATCCGCAATGCACTTTGTTGTCAGGGCATTATTAGCGATACCTCTTGAACCGGCGGTGATTGCAATACGCATTCCCGGCTTTACACGGGAAGCAAATTTCTCTTGGTTGAGTAAATTTTCAATGATTTCTGGGATCTCTTCCGGTTCGATCTTTGGACGCGGAAAAGTCTGTTTTACGCGGAACATTTTAGGAACGTAGGTATCCTTTACCATGTCTGCCACAAACTGTCTTTCTCTCATAACGGATTCCTTTCTTTGTGAAGTTCAAGCAAATTTGCGTACGGGATATATCCCGTACGCAAAAGTTCATTTTAATACGATTAGTAAATCAGGTCAACCAGGAATGTTGTAAGCGGCGGGAAGTATGTAAGTACCAGCATATCGATCAGGAATAACAGGTAGAACGGTTTTGCTTCCTTGATGAAGTCCTTTGTACGGCAACCTGTAACGCCACAGGTTACAAACATCAAAGTTCCCATAGGCGGTGTAAAAGCACCAATCGTACAGTTGAAAATATAAACCATTGCAAAGTGTACCGGATCGATACCAAACGCAACAGCTACCGGGTGTAAAAGAGGAGCAAGTACAATCATGGAGGCATTACCCTCGATAAACATTCCTACAACAATCAGGAATACGTTACAAATCAGAAGGAATATAAACTTATTAGAAATCGCGCTTGTCATCCAGCTTGCAAGGGTCTGCGGAATCTGCTCCTTTGTGAGGATCCAGGAGAAGCAGGATGCAGCCGCTACGATCAGCATAATGGAGGATGTTGTCGTAACTGTTTCCTTGCAGCCCTTAACGAAATCAGAAACCTTCATCTCATGATAAAGGATACCAAGTATCAATGCGTAAACAATTGCGACCGTACCGGCCTCAGTTGCAGTAAATACGCCAATACGAACACCGCCAATGATGATAATTGGAAGAAGCAACGGTAAGATAGCTGGTTTGATTGCTGCCCATTTCTCGCTTACCGGAATCTTGGTTGTACGATGCGGCATATATCCGCGTTTCTTTGAAACGAAACGCGTAAAGATCATTAACGTAACGCTCAGAACGATACCCGGTCCAATTCCAGCGACGAAAAGTTTTCCGACAGAAATGTTACAGATACATGCATAAATGATAAGTCCGGTTCCCGGCGGGATTAACGGAACGATCATTCCGGAGGCTGCGGTGATTACCGTGGAGAACGGTTTTGAATATCCCTCTGCTTCCATGGACGGAACGAGCATTTTACATTCCATAGCTGCATCTGCCAGAGAGGATCCGGATAAACCGCCCATAAGTGTGGATAACAGAACGTTAACCTGTGCAAGTCCACCATACCAACGAGAAGTTAAAACATTACAGCACTCCATGATTCTTCTCGTAACGCCTGTATAGTTCATAAATACACCGGCCATAACGAAGAACGGAATTGCCAAAAGGGACAGTCCCTGTGATCCTGCCAGTACCTGCTGTGCAAATACCATGGAATTCACATTCGGGCTTCCAATGAAATAAATTACCGAAGCGGCGAGAACCGAAATATATACCGGAACTTTTAAAAACAGCAGAACCAGAAGGGCAATTGCTGCAATAACAATAACGTGATTCATTATTTCTTTTTCGCCTCCTCGAATTCTTCTTCTGAGATCGATTCAATGACTTCTTTTTCAGAGTAGCCAAAGAAATTAACGATTACAAAGTTGTAAAGCTGCCATATGCAGGAAATCGGTGTAAGGCAGTAGATCAGCTGATAAGATAAATGAAGAACTGCTGTCTTACGTCCAGTTGCCGCAAACATATTGATATAATCAATACTTGTCTTCGCTAAGAATAATAAAGTACCAATGCTGACCAGAAGAATGAAAACATTCAGGATCTTCTGTACCATCTTCGGAAACATTTCATAGAAGATCTCGATAGCCGCATGGTTAGCAGTACGATATGCCGCACCGGCAGCGCCAAAAATAACCCATACGATCAAGGCGGCCTGCACTTCCTCGATCCAGCCGAACGGGCGGCCCACAACATAGCGGGCAATTACCCCAGAGAATGTCAATGCCACAAGAAGCACCATTGCTGCAGATGCGATTACAACATCAATGTTCAGCAGCATGACTTTCCAGTTCTTTTTGTTTTCCATGTTTTACCTCCCAGCCGACATATAAAAGCGGGGATCGGGAGCAATCCCCGTCCCCCGCTCGTTTGCTGACTGTTTTATGAAACTATTAGTTTGCCTTTGCTGCTGCTTTTACTGTGTCATACAGTCCATCGCTCCAGCCAAGCTTCGCTGTATCGTTCTGGTAGAAGTACTGTCCAGCCTCGATCCATGCGGCTTTCTGCTCGTCTGTAAGCTCTGTAACAGTTACGCCAGCTTCCTCAAGCTTCTTTAAAGCATCTTCAGTCGCGTCATCCTGAAGCTCGTTGTTGTAGAGACCAGCCTCATCTGCGCATTCAGAAAGGATCTGTTTCTGCTCATCTGTAAGTGTGTTGTAGAAGGACTCACCACAGATCCACATAGATGTTGCAAGGATGTGTCCATCACGAACTACATATTTTGCAACTTCCTGGAAGGAACGGTTTGCAAGAGAAACAACCGGGTTCTCAACTGCATCGATCGTGCCAGCCTGAAGGGCCTGATATACATCACCCATATCCATACCTACAGAAGCTGCACCGAGGTCATTGAAGGATGTGATGGATAAGTCATTGGAAGAAACGCGAAGCTTTAAGCCCTTAAGATCTTCCGGAGTTGTGATCTGCTTGGTGGACATAATGTCACGGGAACCGTAGATCCAGTTGGAGGACAGAACACGGATACCGCCCTTAGATGCAAGCTGATCACAAAGATCCTTATACCAGTCAGAGTCGATAACTGCCCACTCTTCATCCCAGTTGTCAAACATGAACGGTGCATAGAAAATACCAAAATCCGGTACACCATAATCTGCAAGGAATGCGCCATCAGCAACTGTGATCGTATTCTCACCCATGACCATCTGGTCGATAAGATCTGTCTTTTTACCTAATGCAGAGTTCGGGAAAAGCTTTAACTCAATGGAGCCATTCGATTTCTCCTCAACTAATTCTTTCCACTTTTCAACTGCTTTTGCTGCCGGCTCTGTTGTAGCGTTCTCATAACCAACGTTAATTACAACTGTACCTTCCGGAGCTGCTGCGTCTGCTGCTGCGGTTGTTGCGTCTGCTGCTGCGGTTGTTGTTTCAGCTGCTGCTGTTGTCTCCGTTTTGGAAGAACTGCTTCCACATGCGGTAAGTGTTGTTGCTACCATAGCTCCTGCCATGGTTAATGCCATAACCTTTCTTAACTTCATAATTTTCCCTCCGTAATTTAATTACTTTTATTTATTCTCCCGTCCGATCCCCATCAGCCAGAAGAATCCTTCACCCCTTTTAGGGGAAAGTTTCGAAGCTTTTATGTTTTGGTCATTCAGCACATATCTCAAAATATACTTTGTTGTATCTTCTGTTGTATACAACAGATTATAATACTTTTTAAATTTTTGTCAATAAGTCTTGCGAAATTCGTTCTAAATTAGTCTATTTTAACAAATACAATCATTTTGCCTTGTGCAAAACGCCAATTGACATTCTTTATTGTTTAAAGTTTTATTTTTGTTAAATAAATATCTGAAAAACCGCCTTATTTTGCAATAAGTTGATACAACCATTGCAATAAGACGGTTTTTCTTCACCATGCGAAAACTCAGAATTTTACACGGCAATGTATTTATTTAATAGAACAGATTTACAAGGAATGTGGTAAACGGCTCGACCCAGGTAAGGAGCATCAGGTTGATAATAAGCAGAATGTAGAACGGTACTGCTTCTTTGATGAATGCCGCGGTCTTACACTTTGTAATAGAGCAGGTTACGAACATCAGGGTTCCCATAGGCGGTGATAATGCGCCGATGGCGTTATTGAAGATGTAGATCATTGCGAACTGGATCTCGTTGATTCCGTACTGTGCAGCGATCGGCGCAAGAAGCGGAACCAGAATGATCATGGAAGCGTTACCTTCGATGAACATACCTACGATCAGTAAGAAGATATTTACAACGATCAGGAATACATATTTGCTGTGGATGTTTGCAAGCATCCATGCTGTCAGCGCCTGCGGGATTCTCTCTTTTGTGAGGATCCAGGAGAATACGGACGCAGCGGATACGATGAGCATGATGGAAGCTGTCGTGCAGACAGTCTCCTTTAAGCCCTGGATCATATCCTTGATGTGCATCTCATGGTAGATAAAACCAAGGAATGCAGCGTAGAGGATCGCTACAGCTCCGGCCTCGGTAGCCGTGAAGATACCGATACGGATACCACCGATGATGATGATCGGAAGAAGCAGCGGCAGAATCGCCGGTTTTAAAGCAGTCCAGAATTTGGACCAGGTTAATTTTTCTGTTGTTAAAAGACCATAGCCACGTTTCTTGGAGATCACTCCTACAAGGATCATCATGGAAACGCAGAGAAGACCTCCGACACCGAAACCGGAAATAAACAGTTTACCGATGGAAACGTTCGCGATACATCCGTAAAGGATCATTGCGATTCCCGGCGGGATCAGCGGTGTGATCATGGAGGAAGCGGCTGTTACAACACTGGAAAACTCCAGAGAGAAGCCCTTCTTTGTCATCTCCGGAACCATCATTTTGGACTCCATCGCTGCATCGGCGATGTTGGATCCGGAAAGTCCGCCCATAACGGTGGATAAAAGTACGTTTACCTGTGCGAGACCGCCAGGAAGACGTCCTGTTACAACCTCACAGAAATCCATGATCCTCTTTGTAACACCGGTGTAGTTCATGAAGATACCGGCACAAACGAAGAACGGGATCGCCATAAGGGAAATTTTCTCAGTACCAATGATTGCCTGCTGGGCAAAGATAACGGTATTGATTCCCGGGTTCATAACGAAGTAAACCATGGAACCGCCGAGGACGGCAATAAATACCGGAACCTTGAAGAAAAGAAGGACCAGCATCACAATTGCAGATAACATTAACACATTACTCATTGCTGCTTGCTGCCTCCTTTGCCTCAGATTTTACGCCGTGGAACAGGGCGTAGAAATAGCTGATGATCATATCAAAATAGGATACGATCGCGATACCGTATACCCAGGAATACGGAATTTTTAACATACTGGTGGAACGTCCGCTCTTTACGAACACCTGGATGAAACCGATACTCTGCATGAACAGATATCCGATTACGACTACAACTACGATGGAAATCAGGATTTCCATGATCTTCTGCATGCTCTTCGGCATCAGGTCGACGATCATCTCGATCGCAACATGGTTGCCGGAGCGGAATGCTGCACCTGCGCCTGCAAATACGATCCAGACCATACATGAGGTCTGAACCTCCTCAAGCCATGTAAATGGCGCGTTGAAGATATATCTCCATACAACGCCGAGGAATGTCAGGACGATCAGGATCGCAAGAATAATGGAAGCGACAACGATGTCAATGTTCATCAGGATCGCTGAAGCTTTATTTTCTTTCTTCTCCATAGATTTTCAGACTCCTATCAGGGAAACTGCCCCGGCGGACAGATCCGCCGGGAACAGTTACTTTATGCATTTACTGCAAAATGGATTATTCAGCACCCATAGCCTTTTTAACTGTGTCATAGAGGCCATCGCTCCAGCCAAAGTCAGCCCCCATCTCATAGAACGGCTGTGCTTTCTCCTTGAATCCGGCAAGAACTTCCTCGGACGGCTCAACAACAGTTACGCCTTCGTCTTTCATCTTCTGAAGGTACTCAGCGTCAGCAGCCTGCTGTACTTCGTTGTTGTACTCACCAGCTTCTTCTGCTGTCTCAAGTAACCATGTCTGCTGCTCTTCCGGAAGGCTGTTGAACCAGTCAGCGGATACAACCCATGTTGTGAAGTTCTTTACATGTCCGTCAAGGATTAAGTATTTAGCAACCTCGTGAAGCTTTCTGCCGTACAGAGTTGCAAGCGGGTTCTCAGCACCGTCGATGGTCTTTGTCTGAAGAGCCTGATAAACATCTCCAAGTGCCATACCTGTGGATGTTGCGCCAAGTACATCGAAGCCCTTGGACTGGATCTCGTTGGACGGAACACGGATCTTTAATCCCTTTAAGTCATCAACTGTGTTGACCGGAACGTTTGTAAGAGTATGTCTCTCACCGTAGATCCAGTTGGAAGCGATGATCTTTAAGCCTTTTTCTTCAAGCTTGCCACACTGCTCTTTGTACCAGTCGGAATCAACCAGTTTCCAAACCTGATCCCAGGAATCGAACAGGAACGGTCCGAATACGATACCGAAATCCGGTACACCGTAGTCAGCATAGAAAGCACCATCTGCAAGTGTGCAGACATTCTCGCCGAGAAGCATGGAGTCGATTAAGGAAGACTTATCACCAAGCTGGGAATCCGGGTAGATCTCGATTGCCATCTTGCCGCCGGATTTCTCTTTGATGATCTCCTGAGCTTTCTCCCAGCCCTGTCCAACCGGCTCGGAAATGGAGTTCTCGAAAGCGACCTGAAGAACTGTCTCAGCATCGGAAGAACCGTTATCTGCTGCTGCAGCTGCTGTAGTATCTGCTGCTGCGGCTGCTGTTGTCTCAGCTGCCTTTGTTGTCTCTGTTGTGGAAGAGCTGCTTCCGCAAGCGGTAAGTGTTGTTGCTGCCATAGCACCTGCCATGGTTAATGCCATAACTTTTTTGAGTTTCATAATGTTTCCCTCCGTAATGTATTAAACATTTATTTAAGCCTTCCGTCTGATCCCCACCAGCCGGAAGGCTCTCTCACCCCGTTGCGCGGGGAAAGGTTCTAATTTTAATGGTGTCTGAAAAGTGAATTCATTTTACCACTATTTTAGCAAACATTCCATATTATTTGGAAATCTTGGAAAAATCAAATACAACCTTTAACATATCGCCCGGGTTGTGCGCAAAGTCATCGAATGCCTTTGCAGCATCATCAAACGCATATGTATTTGTGATGATCTTGTGGAGCGGTGCCTTGCCTGCGTTCACGATATCGATCAGCTCTAAGAAGTCCTTCTTTAATGCGTTTCTGGAACCGAATACATTTAATTCCTTCTTCTGGATCAGTGTGAAGTTGAAGTCAAGGTTCTTCTTGCCGACTCCGATCAGAACCATGCGGCCACCGAAGCAGCAGGCATCGATACAGTTCTGGAATGTGGACGGAAGACCAACAGCCTCGATCGTCACATCAAAACCGTTGCCGTTTGTGATCTCAGCAACACCTTTCTCGAAGTTTTCTGGAGAATCATTTAATAAGGTTCCGTCAACACCGAAGTCCTTTGCCATCTCAAGCTTACCTGCGGATACATCGGAGATGTAAACGGTAGCGCCCTTCGCTTTTGCTGCGATCGCTGCGAGAACACCGATCGTACCGGCGCCGACTACAAGGACTTTGTCTCCCTCTTTTACGTTTGCACGGCTCACACCATGGTAGCTGATGCAGAACGGCTCGATTGCTGCAAGTGTCTTTGCGTCCATTCCCTTACCGTCATACACACGCTCGATCGGCATTGTGATGTACTCCTGGAAAGCACCGTCTCTCTGACATCCCATGGTCTGGTTGTCCATACATGCGTTTACGATTCCGTGCTCGCAGGAATAGCAGTGTCCGCAGTTGAAGTACGGGTTGCAGGTTACGATCATTCCCGGCTTGATGCCATACGCGTTGTTCTCATCTGCCTCGATAACCTCAGCGGAGAACTCGTGGCCCGGGATTCTCGGGTAATCAAAATATGCGAATGTTCCACGGTAGGAACCAAGATCGCTTCCGCAGATTCCACCATAAAGGATCTTTAATAAAACTTCTCCTTCTTTTCTTACCGGCATCTCTACATCTTTAATAGAAACCTGACCCGGTGCGTCAATATACATTGCTTTCATCGTTGTTTCCTCCTTAATTTTACGATTTTACCAGCTGTATAGTTTTCTCAAAATCATAGTTGTTGTATTCTTTGTTGTATACAACAGATTATAATACTTTTCACGTTGCTGTCAATAATTGTTAAGAAAGTTATATGTGATTTGTCCATTTCAACAAAATCCAGATTCCAGACTTGTGCAAATTGCCAGTTGACTATTTCGGGAATTTTGATTTTCCTTTCTTGAAATGTGCCTTGTTTTATGATAATATGAATACATTGCATTCAGAATCCGGTGTTCGAAAACCTGACGGGTCTGTTGCTGCCACTCTATCTCACGGAAACAGGAGTCCATTATGCCTAAAATAAATCTGAAAACCCTTGCATACAATACAATCCGAAATAAAATCGTGACTTGTCAGTATGCGCCGGGTACTTTTTTGAATGAAGAACAGTTGACAACAGAGCTCTCCTTAAGCCGGACGCCTGTCCGCGATGCCTTGGGACGTCTCGAACAGGAAGGTCTTTTGGAAATCCGCCCGAAATGCGGAATTCTCGTTCGTCCTCTGACATTAAATGACATTGATATGACCTTTGAAGTCCGAATGCTGTATGAGCCATACATCCTGACCCATTATGGTGTAAATCTTTCAGTTTCCAAACTGAAAGAATTCTATGAGATCTTTCAAAAATGGGATCCCGAAAAAGAACTATATCGTGACAAAGATTTCTTCTACGACCTCGATTACCGTTTTCACGCGTTCCTCATGTCCGCCTGCCCGAATGAATTTATCAACAGAAGCTACGATACGATCCAGACACAGAATGAGCGTTTCCGATATATGACTGGAAATGTTTCGAATTTCCGCCTGGAGGCGACCTTCAAGGAGCACACGGCGATCGTGGAACCATGTCTGGAGGGTGACTGGGAAAAGGCCGCGGAGCGGCTCATCTACCACCTGGAACGTTCAAAAGCTTCCGCGTTCCGTCTCGTCGCTGATTCCGAGGTAAGCAGCCTTGCACATCGTATGACCCTTTAAACACTCAAAACCACAAAATCCGGATCTGTTATCTTCTGAGAAACCAGATCCGGATTTTTTATTCTTTCAAATTTGCTATGATAACAACTGTTTTATTGTCCGTATGTCGTGTAAACAGTGTAAATTTTCTTTAATACATTTTACTTAATTATAATTAACTAATTTATGATTAAGTAAAATGTAAATGACTTTTTTGTATTTGACGATGAGCATATTATCGGCTATAATTAAGATATAACCATTCAGTCTTTTGCCTGTTTGTACTCTGATCACATGTTCAACAGCCGGAGGTGAAATCATGTTCATTGGAAGAGAAAGAGAGCTGTCCTCTCTTGAAAAAATATAGCGATCGGATAAATTTGAATTTGCAGTTGTCTACGGACGACGCCGGGTTGGAAAAACCGCATTGCTCAGCCATTTTATTAAAGATAAAAATTCTATTTATTTTATGGGAATTGAAAGCAACGCAAAGCAGAACCTTGAAAACTTTAGCAGAAGTATTCTGGAATCAGACAGTCGTAATCCTGCTGAATCTGTCTTTCTTACCTTCCAGTCAGCATTAGAGTATGTTTTTAGACGTTCAGAACAGGAACGGATCATCCTTGTTATTGATGAATATCCTTATGTTGCACGATCATCAAAAAGCTTTTCTTCTGTACTCCAGCTGTTAATCGACCAATATAAAGATCGCTCAAAACTCATGCTGATCCTTTGCGGTTCCTCCATGTCTTATATGGAGGATCATGTGCTGGCATATAAAGCCCCCCTGTACGGGCGGCGAACCGCACAGTTTAAGATCTTACCCTTTAACTTTTTTGAAA